>Ga0081539_10000753_pt1 | contig 64323 bp, 47 predicted proteins | sample TabmetS4T2R2_FD_71023 | JGI IMG/M metagenome (GOLD analysis project Ga0081539, IMG submission 71023) | Tabebuia heterophylla rhizosphere microbial communities from the University of Puerto Rico - S4T2R2 | ecosystem: Host-associated > Plants > Roots > Rhizosphere ...
GCCTTTGGTGGGGGGGCTTGCTCCGGGGGGTGGTGAGGACGAGCCAGTGGGGCTGTTCCACCGGCGGGGGCCGGGGACCTCGGGCTTTGATACGGCCGGGCGCTCCCGCCTCGAAAACGGCGCGGTCCGCGTGTGCCGTCCCGGTGTACTCCCACAACCGGAAGCCATCGTCGTCCGGCTGCTGATGCAACCCAGTCGCGGAGCCGGGAACGTCGGTCTCGGTCAGGTACACGAGCACCGGCTCGGCGATGTCGGTCCGGATTCGCGACTGTGCCCCACCGGGCGTACCAACGACCGGCTGTGGTGCCTGGCTTAAGCCCGCACCACGTGAGGAGCTGACGACCAGGAAGCCGTCGTAGACATTTGCCGTTGGGTGGACGGCGTTGATGTACGTGATCATGCGACCGCCGGACTGCGACTGCCCGCCAGCGAACATGACCTTGATCTTCGAGGTCAGGTTGCCGAGTGGCTTGATCGCGCCTGGCCCAGGATGCGCAATGGCCATCCCCGCCTGCGAGAAGATGTCGTAGGAGAACGAGTCACCGGGATGGTTCAGACTGCCATAGCGCGCGGCATCCCATGACATCAGGAAGTTGGTGCCGGTGCGCTGAGCTCCAACGCCAACGAACGCGTAGCCGCTGCGAATCAGTTGGTCGGACGCGACCATCCAGATCGGGTCGATCTCGAAGCCTTCGGTGACGTTGAACCACTCGACGATCACCTTGCCGTTGAATTTCGCGGGATCCTGCGGACGGCGAACGAGCATCCGCACGTTGTAGTCAGCTGTAGGCCCCGTCGGCGTCGACTCCCAGCGACCGTCAGTCATGCCTTCCAGCGGCTGAACGGGAACGAACGAACGCGCTGTCCCGCTGAGGAAGAACTCATTCTCTACATAGCGATCGGCAGCGAGGTCCAGGGTCGTCGACCAGAACGGATATCCGTGAGTACCGCCGGCGATCGGCCCGGACACCGACCCGGTGGCGCCGCTGCCTTGCGCCATTGCCGGAGTCGCACCGACCAGGGCTGCACCGACGAGCGCACAAAGACAGACGAAATTCTGTAATCCCATCGTTTCGCAATGCCTTCTGATCAGCTCCCGTCTCCGGAGCGTCCTTCATACGAAGTTCTATATTGTGGGATTTTGCATCACACGAGGGATGTGTCAAGAGCGTGCCCCCTTTTGAACGCAACCAAGGAAAAAGCGCGACGGACGCCAAAGGTCCATGAGTCTCGCTCATCGAGCCGTACAGGTTTTGCGTCTACTCACTCTGCGCAGCGCCTGCTACTAAAGCTTCCGGCACGGACACCGCGCGTGATCAAAGTCATTTGCGAGGGCTCGAGCTTCGCCCCCCTGCGGCACCACCCTGGAGAAACGCGATATGCAGAACCCGAGCGACTTCGAGCTGACCCGGCGGGAACTGCTCATCCTCAGCGCTGCGTCTGCGGCTGCAACGGCCATGCCGCGCATTGCCGAGGGGCAGGCCTCCACACCTTCCATTGCACCGGTAATGTCGAAGGTGTCATTGAACGTCAACGGCAAGCCTCACGAGCTCCAGCTCGACACGCGGACCACGCTGCTCGATGCCTTGCGTGAACACCTCCAGCTCACTGGGACGAAGAAGGGCTGCGATCACGGCCAATGCGGCGCCTGTACCGTGATCGCCGGCGGCCGACGAATCAATTCCTGTCTCACGTTGGCAGTAATGCACGCGGGCGACGAGATCACCACCATCGAAGGCCTCGGCACGCCGCAAAGGCTGCATCCGATGCAGGCGGCTTTCATCAAACACGACGGCTATCAGTGCGGCTACTGCACGCCAGGACAGATATGTTCTGCAGTTGCAGTGCTCGAAGAAATCAAGGCAGGCGTCCCGAGCCACGTGACTGCAGAGCTCACCGCGGCCCCGCAGGCGACCAACATGGAGTTGCGCGAACGCATGAGCGGCAACATTTGCCGCTGCGGCGCCTATTCCAACATCCAGGACGCCATCGCCGAAGTTGCCGGGAGCCACACATGAAAGCGTTCAGCTATGAGCGCGCAAATTCTCCCACGGCCGCCGCGGCGGCCGCTGCCCGTATCACCGGCGCAAAGTTCATTGCAGGCGGGACCAATTTGCTCGATCTGATGAAGCTCGAGATCGAGTCGCCCACACACCTCATCGACGTGAACCGTCTTGCGTTCGACAAGATTGAGAACACGGCGGATGGCGGACTTCGTATCGGCGCACTCGTCCGTAACACGGACCTTGCGTCAGATGAGCGGGTTCGACGCGACTACGGCGTGCTGTCGCGCGCGCTGCTCGCGGGCGCTTCAGGCCAGTTGCGCAACAAAGCGACGACGGCGGGCAACCTTCTACAACGAACCCGCTGCCCCTACTTCTACGATCCGAATCAACCGTGCAACAAACGCAAACCCGGCAGCGGTTGCAGCGCCATCGGTGGCTTTAGTCGTCAGCATGCTGTGATCGGCGTCAGTGATGCGTGCATTGCCACTCATCCGAGCGATATGGCTGTAGCCATGCGCGTCCTGGACGCGAAGGTGGAGACGCTGCAGCCCGATGGCAAGACGCGCAGCATTCCAATTGTCGACTTCCACCTTCTGCCCGGCACCACGCCCCACGTCGAAACGACGCTACAGGCCGGAGAACTGATCACCGCCGTCACTTTGCCCAAACCGATCGGTGGCACGCACGTCTATCACAAGGTTCGCGACCGTGCTTCCTATGCTTTCGCATTGGTCTCGGTCGGCGCCATCGTGCAGCGTGATGGAACCGGACGCGTGGCCCTGGGTGGTGTGGCACACAAGCCCTGGCGCGTGGAAGCGGCAGAAGCGGAGCTTCCACGCGGCGCGCGAGCAGTCGTGGCGAAGTTGCTGGAGGGAGCAAAGCCTACCCGTGAAAACGCATTCAAGTTGACGCTGGTCGAGCGCACGCTCGCCTCCGTCCTGGCGCAAGTGAGGGCCTCGCAACGATGAAGTTCGATACGCCTGCGACGACGAATCCGATCGATCAGCTCAGAATCGTCGGCAAGCCCACCGATCGAATCGATGGCCCGCTCAAGACCACAGGCACTGCGCCGTATGCCTACGAGCATCACGGCGAGGCGGTGAAGAATGCGGCCTACGGATACGTGGTCGGATCTGCGATTGCCAAGGGCAAGATAGCCCTTCTCGATGCGAGCGAAGCCAGGCGCGCCCCCGGCGTGCTCGCGATTGTGACCGCAAAGAATGCGGGCCAGCTCGGCAAAGCGAAGCGCAACACCGCGCGGCTGCTCGGCGGCCCTGACATCCAGCACTACCACCAGGCCATCGCCCTTGTCGTCGCATCGACATTCGAGCAGGCACGCACGGCCGCGCAGCTGATCCGCGTGGACTATGCCCGCGCTCAGGGCACGTACGATCTTGCGAGCGTCGCGAAGACAGCCGTGCAGCCCCAGGATGTCTTTGGGGACCCTGCTGACACAGCGACCGGCGACTTTGCAGGTGCATTCACAGCGGCGCCAGTGAAGCTCGATGAGACCTATACGACGCCGGATCAATCGCACGCCATGATGGAACCACACGCTTCCATCGCGGCATGGGAGGGCGACAAGCTCACGCTGTGGACCTCCAATCAGATGATCGACTGGGGGCGGAGCGATCTGGCCGAGACGCTGGGCATTCCCAGGGAGAATGTGCGGCTGATCTCCCCCTACATCGGCGGCGGCTTTGGGGGAAAGCTGTATCTGCGTTCCGATGCATTGCTCGCTGCGCTGGGCGCGCGTGCTGTGCGACGGCCTGTGAAGGTCGTGTTGACGCGGCCCTTCATGTTCAACAATACGACGCATCGTCCTGCAACCATTCAACGAATCCGCATCGGTGCGACCACGGCCGGCAAGATCACCGCCATTGGCCACGAAAGCTGGTCAGGCGACCTGCCTGGCGGAGGGCCGGAAACGGCGGTGATGCAGACACGTCTGCTCTACGGCGGACCAAATCGCATGACGCAGCTACGTCTCGCGGAGCTCGATCTCGCGGAAGGGAACGCCATGCGCGCGCCGGGTGAGGCGCCGGGCCTCATGGCTCTCGAGATCGCAATGGATGAGATGGCGGAACGGCTGCAGCTCGATCCCATCGAATTTCGCATTTTGAACGACACGCAAGTCGATCCCGAACACCCGCAGCGTCCCTTTTCCCAGCGGCAGCTGGTGAGGTGCCTGCGCACCGGCGCCGAGCGCTTCGGCTGGCAAGGTCGCAAGGCAAAGCCCGGCCAGCTGCGCGATGGACGGTGGTTGATCGGCATGGGCGTCGCTGCGGCATTTCGCAATAACTTGCTCACGAAGTCTGCCGCCCGCGTGCGAGTGGACAATCGCGGCATCGTCACGGTCGAGACCGACATGACCGATATCGGTACCGGCAGTTACACGATCATCGCGCAGACAGCGGCGGAGATGATGGGCGTCACGCTCGACGAAGTCGTGGTTCGTCTGGGCGACTCGACGTTCCCGGTGTCCTCCGGATCCGGCGGCCAGTGGGGTGGCAACAGCTCGACGGCCGGTGTCTACGCTGCCTGTGTCAGGCTGCGCGAGGCGCTTGCACGAAACGTTGGTTTCGACATCAAAGATGCGACGTTTGCCGACGCTACGATTCGTTCCGGCGCGCGTAGCGTGCCGCTCGCACGCGCCGCCGGCACTAACGGCACCGTTGCAGAGGACATGATGGAGTACGGAGATCTCGACAAGCGCTATCAGCAATCGACGTTCGGCGCGCACTTCGCGGAAGTCGGTGTGGACGCCGCGACTGGAGAGATTCGCGTCCGGCGCATGCTGGCGGTGTGCGCAGCGGGCCGTATCCTCAATCCCAAGTCGGCGCGCAGCCAAGTCATAGGTGCGATGACGATGGGTACCGGCGCCGCACTGATGGAAGAGCTCGCCATCGACAAGCGCGTGGGTTTCTTCGTCAACCATGATCTCGCGGCCTATGAGGTGCCGGTGCACGCAGATATCCCGCATCAGGAAGTGATCTTCCTCGATGAAACGGACCCGATCTCATCGCCGATGAAAGCGAAAGGCGTCGGTGAGCTCGGAATCTGCGGTGTAGGCGCAGCTGTTGCAAATGCCGTCTACAACGCAACCGGAGTGCGCGTGCGCGACTACCCGATCACGCTGGACAAACTTCTCGACCGATTGCCAGAGGTCTCTCTCATCGACAGACAAAGCTCGTGGCGCTAGCAGGATTCCCGCTGCGATAGTAGGGAAGTTTCGGCCACGCGCAGACCGGACGCTCGAAGCCCGCGCTGCGGTTCTTCGCGACCATTGTCTCCGGGGCCGTGCCGTTTTCGACCCATTGCTCCATAGCAGTCAGCGGGTCGAATGTGTCGGCACCTGGTCCATTCATGCAGTGGTAGACGCCAGGCGTCACGAACAAGCGCAGATTGCCGCCGCCATTGGCCTGCACGGCGCGCTCGTAATACTCGATGGTGGCGAAGGGCGATGGACCCGGATCATCGAATCCATGCCATAGAAGCAATTTCCCACCGCGCGCAAAGAATTTCGCCAAGTCCGTCGATCTGGCCTCGTATTCCGCCGCGAACGGCGTGCGATGAATGGCTGCCTGCTGCTTTTCGATATCGAATTTCGCCGGGTCGAAGCCCGACTCGCCGAAGAGCAGCGGAACCAGGTCTCCGAGGTCACCGTTCAGCACGTTGCGTGGACCAGGCACCGTGACGACGAAGGGATTCCAGCCAGCTTCACTGCCGCGCGTCAGCCCATGGTTTCCGACGACGCCAGCACGTGTACGCGCCGTGCGATACGCCCCGTTCAGCGCCTCGACCTGCAGCGATGTCAGACAATTGCTGGCGGCAACTCCCCCCTTGCATTGCAGGGATTGCGGATTCCAGCGGCAACGACGCGGATCAGTGACCACGCCATCTTTCAGGCCGTCATCCGCATCGCAGGCTGACATCACCGCATCGTTCACGAGCTTGAGCTGCTCGATGGGAATGGCCGCGCCCGGGGCCCTGAAGATCTGGTCGCGCACTACGCTGCTCGACTGCACGAGCAGGCTGTAGACCGGAGCACCAGCGATGACGCCGTCATAGTCATCCGGATAGCGCTGGGTTTCCATCATGCCCATGCGTCCACCGGTGGAGCATCCCTGGTAGTAGCTCTTCGTCGCCGCACGACCGTAATGACGCGCGACGACCTTTTTGCCGAGCACCGTCATCTCGTGGATCGCGCGGTGGCTGAAGTCTGCAACCGCCACAGGATTGCCGCGGGTCCACGACGCATCAGTGACCACGGTGCTCGAGTGACCGCCATCGGTCTGCGCCGTGGCATAGCCGCGCGGCAGGCCCACACTAGCCGTCGTACCCGGACCCGAGAACGGCGACGACAAGGAGAGATTGCCGGCCCAGCCACCACCACCGAGGCCGAGCATGCGGCCGTTCCAGTTCTCGGGCAGGCGATAGACTGCAGTGATCCTCGAGCCGGGAACCGGCGTGATGAGCGCAGTCACCTCGCAATATGCCGGCAGGCCTGTCTTGCCGTCAGCGGACACGACATTCGCGGTCTGGACGATGGTGTTCGGGAATAATCCCGGCCTGGTCAGGTCCGCGCAGTTCTGCGCCGCGCCGAGACCTGGCGAAGTCATGACGCCGGTCGCGGCAAGTGCTCGCAACAGCACCGCTCCTCGCATCGTATTTCTCCTCGAATGTCCTGAATACGCTATGAGGCCACGGACGATGAGAGCAATACGCCCACGCGGGATGCCATGATGAGAGGGGCTCATCTGTCGATTGCTGCTCTCTGAATGGCAGGTCAACTAGCGCACACGGTGATGAGCGCTGCGCATCGCCCCGTGAAACGCGCGCGGTCTCTGCGCGGGGCAAGGACTCGCCTATCCTGCTCACATGGAAATCGATACTCAACGCACAGGCCCGACGTACAACTTCACCGGCCAGGTCGCCCTCGTCACAGGGGCAAGCTCCGGCATGGGACTCGCCACTGCGCAGGCCTTTGCTGCGGCGGGCGCTGCTGTAGTGATGGTTGACGTCAACGAGAAGGCGTTGGTGACTGCGCGCGACGCGCTGGTGTCCGCCGGGCACCGCGCGATCGCGATCACGTGTGACGTGTCGGATGAAGGGCAAGTGGCGGCGATGATCGAGCGCGCTGTCGGCACGTTTGGCCGGCTCGACATGGCATTCAACAATGCAGGGATTCAGGTCCCGCCGAGCGACGCCGCAGACGAGAGCGCCGAGAACTTCGACCGCGTGAATGCGGTCAATCTGCGCGGAGTATGGACATGCATGAAACACGAGCTCCGGCAGATGCGCACACAGGGGAGCGGCTCGATCGTCAACTGCTCCTCGATTGGCGGAATCATCGGGCTCCCGACCCGCGCGGCCTATCATGCTTCCAAGCACGGCGTAATCGGACTGACGCGTAGCGCCGCCATCGAATACGCCCCGCGCGGTGTGCGCATCAACGCCGTGTGTCCCGGCACGATCGCAACGCCAATGGTCAGCGACATGCTGGCGACCCAGGCAAACGCGATGAAGGAAATCATGCGTGAACAGTCCATCGGCCGACTGGGGCGGCCGGAGGAGATCGCCGCAGCGGTGCTCTGGTTGTGCAGTCCGGGAGCAAGTTTCGTACTTGGCGTAGCGCTGCCGGTTGATGGCGGTTTCACGGCTCACTAGGGGTGTTCCAAGTTCGCATCAAAGGCGGTCCTGCCCATCTCGCGACGAAAGCGGAAGTCGCAGCTGGGTCCACCATCAATCGGTGATGGTGCTCGCGATGTCTGGTGAACCGCGGATCACTCGTGATCCGATGAGCTTCATCGCCAGAGCGCCGACAACCGCAATGCTGCCTGCGGGTGCGATGCCCGCGATTCCGACGGACTGCACGATCGGCCCCGCCACCAACTGACCGGCTGCGATCCCGAAGGGGATCATCGCGCTGGTCAGCACCGCCAAACCGCCAGCCTCGTCCCGTTTTGCGAGGAAACCCAGGAAATACGGCAGATTGAACGCCCAGCAGAACAATGTCAGGACGGCGGCGACAGCAAACATGTGCGATGCGAGCAGCGGCATGCACAGTGCCATCATCAGAGCTCCAACGACCACTGGCCATTGATCGCCGAAGCGCGAGCCAGCCATCGTTGCGGCCAGGCCGCCCGCAATACCGCCCAGACCGACCACCGAAAGCGTGGTGGTCAACACATTCGGGGAAATATCGGCCGCCACGCCGACCTGTCCGATCATCGGCCAGACTACCCCGAAGCCCGCCGACAGCAACGCCATTCCGCCAAGGCCGCACAGTATCGGGAGAATGGCGAACGCTGCGCCCTTGCCAGCGGTGCGGCCTTGTGAATCCTGCCCGCCGCCCGAGCTGCGCGGCAATGCCGGAATGAGCAGCGCGTGAATGGCGATGAATCCACCGGCGACCCACAGCGCTACATTGGCGGGCGAGAGTTTCGTCAGCCACGCGATTGCCGCCAACAGCAACGTCCCTGCGACCTGGTTTGACAGGATGGCCATCCCGAACGCGCGCTCGGGTGAGGGCGCAGCCGAGAGCGACGCCAGGGCAACCGCGAAGAGCGCTCCTTCGCCTGCGCCGGCGACGACGCGGCAACTGAAGATGAACGCGGGAGTATCCGCCGAAAGAGAAAGAAGCTGTCCGAGGACGGCACACACCAGCGAGACGGTGGCCATCCAGCGCCGGTCAATTCGCCTCACGAGCAAAGGAGCCAGCAGCAGCGTGGCCGCCATCGCGAAAAACTCTGCCGCCGCCATTCGCGAAGCCACCGCGATCGACATTCCCGAAGCCACGAACGCATTGACAAAAGCGGGCGCCACCGTACCGATGATCCCTCCCGGGTTGGTCAGGAGAGCAAGTTTTAGAGTGACCCGCGGAGTCACGATGGGCTCAGCGAGCTTCTCAGAACGTCACTTTCGCGGCTACGCCATAGGTGCGCGGTGCATTGTCGTACGTCGTGATATAGCTGTGATTGGTTTGAGCGGTGGAGTAGGAGATGACTTCGTTGTCCAGCAGGTTGCGCAGGAAAAGACCGATCGTCAGCGACTCGCTGCGCGAGGTCCAGTTCGCAGCCAGATTGATATTCGTGTAGGCCTTCTGCCTGGCCACATTGTCGGGATCGAACGCATAGCTGCCGTTGTAACTCACCTCCGCGTTCAGCCCGAGCTCGCCGAAGGACAGATCCCTGCTGTAGTCCAGAGCCAGATTTCCCGTGAAGTTCTGGGCGAGTGGCAGGCGGTTGCCGCTTGCATCGCCGAAGGTGCTGGCGGCGCCAACTGTCGGGGATGGAAAAGTAATCAGCGCGTTCCGATAGCTCGTGAACTCGGAATGGAGAACCTCGAGGCCGCCGATGAGGCGCAGACTACTGGCAAGCTGCGCTTCGAAATCCACGTCCAGACCATAGAGCTCGGCCTTTGCGCCATTGCTGATGGTCGGCGAGCCGGCCAGCAGCTGCAGTACCTGCAGATTTGTATAGTCGTAGAAGAAGCCACCCAGGTTCAGCCGCAGCTTCTGGTCCAAGACGGTGGTCTTCAGGCCAGCTTCATAGGCATCCAGCTGTTCAGGCTGATAGGCAGGATTGGCAAGGTTGGAGATGTTGTAGCCGCCGCTCTTGAAACCCCTGTTATATGAGACATACCCGAGCGTGGCATCCGTGAACTTGTAATCCAGCGCGACGCGCCAGGTCGGCCTTTTCGCGGTGATCGATGCCCCGTGGATGGCGGGGACGATATTGGGTACGAACGTGCCGTTTGCCTGCGTGCCCGACTGCGTGCCATCCAGGGAACGCTTTTCATAGGTCCATCGGCCACCGAGCGTCAGACGCGTCCTGGGCAGAACCTCGTAGTCGACCTGGGCAAACGGCGCGACTGAGCTCACCGTTTCGGTGCTGTCGATGACATTTTCGACGTAGGACGTTGGCCGCGGAACGAACAGCGGGCCGCTGAAGGACCGGCGAACGGGATTGAGTGCGTTCGTATAATGGAAGTAGAACAACCCCGTAGCCCAATTGAGCTTGCTCTCCTGCAATGAGGTCAGTTGCAGCTCCTGCGAGAAGCTCTCGCCTTCATTGTGGCTGGTGTCGAGGCGATAGCCCGGAGCGCGCGTCATATCTGCGTCGATGATGTAGCCGGTGCGAAAGTCCCGATAGGCGGTGATGCTCTGCAGCTTGCCGAAGCCGAATTCATGAGCGATCGAGACGCTCGCGCCGCCGCCCTTGAACAAGTTCAAGGATTCGACATTGTTATAGCTGTCGTACACCGAAGGGGGCGTGACGTAGGGAACCAGCGGATTGACCGTGGTACCGGGCAAGGCGCTGAAATACGCGCCGAGGTTGTCCTCGCGGTCCGTGTAGTCGCCGATCAACGTGATGTCCGTGTTGCTGCCGGGCCGGAACAGCAACTTGCCGCGCACGGATGCGATGTGATCGATCTTGAAGGTGTCCTTTCCTGTCGTGTAATTCCTGCCCCAGCCCTCCCCTTGGGCGCTGTAGTTGGCCGCGAGGCTGAAAGCCACGTTGTCCGTGAGCCCGCCGGTGACATAGGCGCCGGTCCGGGAGGTGGCATAGTCATCGATGCTCGAGCTGATCTCGCCGCCCCACTCGAATGAGGGCGCGCGGGTCGTTATCTGGATGACGCCGGCCGTCGCATTTCTGCCGAACAGCGTGCCCTGCGGACCTTTGAGAACCGCAACCTGGTCGATGTCGTTCAGCTCTCGGCGGGCATCGCTCTGGTTGGCGTAATAGACGCCGTCGATATAGAGCGCGACCGCATTTTCCACGTTCGATGTCGCGGTTCCGACGCCGCGGATCGAGGGTTTGAATTGCGAGCTGGTCGTCTTGACGTTGACGCCCGCAAAGATCGTCTTGAGATCTTCGGTCGTAACGATGCCCGCATCTGCCAACTGGTCACCCGAAAGCACTGCGATCGCGATCGGAACATCCTGGACGTTTTGCAAGCGCTTCTGCGCGCTGACAACGACCTCTTGCAGAACAACGCTCTCGCCTGCGGATTCGCTCGCAGCCGCGGAATCGGCACTCTCGGCGGCCGACTGCGACCAGGATGATGTCGAGCAGAGCATCGCTGCGGAAAGCGCACCGACGCTGACACCAGAAGAATGTCTTGATGTCCTCTTCACCGTGCTAACCCCCCTCGATCCTGACAGGTGACATCGAGCCGGCTGGACGCTGTGCATAGACCGCTTGGCGAGCGGCACGGAGGCAGAGAAGACATCGAAAGATATGCAGACAGGCATCCACACAGCTCTCGTAGCGACTTCCAGCAGCTTGCTACTTTGGCGCGAGTCTAGAGACCGGGTGCGGAGGGCGATAGATGCGTCGACTCACCGATATAACCTGCTGTTATACGCGAGCGATCGTCGACTCCGATGCGCTCACAGCAGTTGGGCGCCAGTGCCACGCTGTGAAAGCTGATCGAGTGGGTTGCGCAACGGGCAATCCCTGAGCGAAAGACATCCACAGCCGATGCAGCTGTCGAGTTGATCACGAAGTCGCGCAAGCCGCGTGATCCTTTCATCGAGCACGGTCCGCCATCGCGCGGACATCCTGTTCCAGTCGGCAGCGGTTGGCGAACGACTTTCGGGCAGCTTGCCAAAAGCATCCTGAATCGCGCGCAGTGGAATGCCGAGGCTCTGCGCCACTTTGATGACGGCTACGCGGCGCAGGACGTCGCGCGGAAAACGGCGTTGATTGCCGGCGCTGCGCATGCTCCTGATGAGCCCCTTCGCTTCATAGAAACGCAGCGCCGACACGGCGACGCCGCTGCGGGCGGCGACTTGGCCAATGCTCAGCGGCCGCCTGATCTGACTCGGCTCCAATGGACTCATGCGCCACTTCCCACGCTGCGACGGCCGGCCTTGACCTCGAGTTAAGTGGAGGTTTTACCCTGCGCACACCGATCCCACAAGGCTCCGGAAGGGAGATGTCATGAACGCAGCCGCATCACACGCGGTCACCGTATTCACCGTGTTCACGCCGCAGAGCGCAGGGCACTCAGAATTTGTCGACGTGCAGGCTGCCTTGCTGCCGACTCTTCGCGACAGGGTGCCAGGACTTCTCGGCAGTCGCTGCTATGCTTCGATCGACAACAGGACCGCGGTGCTGATGAGCATCTGGGAAAAGTTCAGCCACTTCGAGCAGTTCCGCGGCTCGGAAGCGTTCGCTATGTTATTGCGCGGATCGCGGCCGGCCCCGCTTTGCTCGTCAACAGAGTCCTGAGGTCGAATGCCTCGTCGGCGACCTGCTCGGGTGTGACCCGGATGCGCTGCTGAACGAGGCGTCTCGCGAGCATGTGCTCACCGGGCCTGTTGATCGTCTCTACACCGATCAACCGTTGGCCTTTGAAGCAAAACACCGAACACGAGACCCCGGAGACGTCACCGCGGACGACAGCCTGGTCGTAGCCCTGCGTGAGCCCCGCGATCTGCAGCTTGAGACTGCCTTGATCGCTCCAGAACCAGGGGAGACTCGCATAGCGAGTCTCATTGCCCGCCAGACTCGCTGCGAGGCATCGCGCCTGATCGGTGGCGTTCTGGACCGATTCGAGCCGCACCAGCGATCCCAGGCCTGCAAAGGGACTCGGATGCGCGGCGCAATCTCCGATCGCGCTGACATCCGGATCGCTCGTGCGCAAGAGCTCGTCCACCACGATTCCATTACCGACCACGAGGCCCGCTGCAGCCGCCACTTCCACATTCGGCTCAACGCCGATCCCGATCAGCACGATGTCGGCCGGCACTCGCTCGTGCTCGACCGTCTCGATTGCGACGACGCCGCGGGCGTCACCGAGAATGTGCAGGATCTGCGTCTTGAACATGAACCGCACACCCTGGTCGGCGTGTTCGCGGGCGAGGATGGCTGCCATCGCCGCACTCAGCGCCCGCGCCATTGGGCGATCCGCCACCTCGAGCACCGTGACATTCAGCCCGAGTTTGACCGCCGACGACGCGCATTCGAGCCCGATGAACCCAGCGCCCACGATCACGACGTTCCTGACGGTCAATGCCATCTTGAGCGCACGCGCGTCATCGAGCGTGCGCAGATAGTGCACCCCTGGCAAGTGTGCACCGTGGACAGGCAACACTCTGTTTCTCGCGCCAACTGCAAACACGAACTTGTCGTACGCGAGCACACTGTCATCATCGAGCGCCACGTGATGATGCCCGCGATCGAGCGCTACGACCTTGCGCCCGGTCCGCAGCTCGATGTTGCGGTCGGTGTAGAAGCTTTCGGGCCGCAACGAAATGGCTGCCTCATCGGTCGTGCCGAGCAAATAAGCCTTCGACAGCGGCGGCCGCTGATAGGGGGGATACGGTTCCTCGCCGACAATGACGATGCGCGCCGCGTATTTCATTTCGCGCAAGGCGGCCGCCACCTGGAATCCCGCTTGCCCGGCTCCGGCGATGACGACGCCGGCCTTGCTGCTCATCCGAGCCCGCCGAGGGCCATGTACTTCAATTCCAGATACTCGTCGATGCCGTGACGGCTGCCCTCGCGGCCGAGGCCGCTTTCCTTGACTCCGCCAAACGGAACTTCCGGTGTGGAAATCAGGCCCTCGTTGATACCGACGATGCCGTACTCGAGAGCCTCGGCCACTCTGAAGATCCGCCCGACATCGCGCGCATAGAAATAGCTCGCAAGTCCGAACGGCGTGTCGTTGGCGAGCCGGATTGCTTCCTCTTCCGTCCTGAAGCGAAACAACGGAGCCACCGGGCCGAAGGTTTCCTCGCGGAAGATCTGCGCAGCGACAGACACGTCCGCCAGGATAGTGGGCCGGAAGAAATTTCCGCCCAGCGAGTGGCGCTCGCCACCCGTCACGATCCTTGCGCCCTTGCCGATGGCGTCGGCAATGTGCTCCTCGACCTTGATCACCGCGGCCGCATTGATCAGCGGACCCTGCGTCGAACCCGCGGCCATGCCATCGCCGACCTGCAACGCTTCGACTGCAGTCTTCAGCTTCGCGGCGAATGCGTCATAGACGCCGTCCTGGACGAGGATGCGGTTCGCGCAGACGCACGTCTGGCCGGTGTTGCGGAACTTGGAGACCATCGCGCCCTTCACGGCTTCATCGAGATCCGCGTCGTCGAACACGATGAACGGTGCGTTGCCGCCCAGCTCCATGGACGTCTTCTTGATGGTCTTCGCGCACTGTTCGAGCAGCACGCGGCCCACCTCGGTCGAACCCGTAAAGGAGAGCTTCCGCACCAACGGATTTCCCGTGAGCTCGCGGCCGGTGGCGGCGGATGGCCCGGTAATCACATTGCACACACCCTTGGGCATGCCAGCGCGCTCGGCTAACACGGCAAGCGCTAGCGCGGAGAAAGGCGTCTGACTCGCTGGCCGTATCACTCCAGTGCAGCCGGCTGCCCAACCCGGCCCCGCCTTGCGAGTGATCATCGCGGATGGAAAATTCCACGGCGTGATCGCTGCGAAGACGCCGATAGGCTCCTTGGTCACCAGAACGCGACGGCCGGTGACATGCGGACGGATGGTTTCACCGTAGACACGTCGGCCCTCCTCGGCGAACCATTGCAGGAAGCCCGCCGCGTAGGCGACCTCGCCTTTGGATTCGGCGAACGGCTTGCCTTGTTCGGCAGTCATGATTGCGGCGAGGTCGTCGGCATTCGCCAGCATCTGGTCGCTGATCGCGCGCAGAATCGCCGCCCGCTCGTTGGCGAGCATCGCACGCCATTCGGGAAAAGCGGCATTGGCCGCATCGATCGCCTGCCGGGTTTCTTTCGCACCCATGGCAGGAACGGTGCCTACCAGCTTTCCGGTTGAAGGATTGCGCACCTCGATGACAGCTCCGCTGCCAGCCGACACCCACACTCCGTCGACATAGTTTCTGTCGCGCAGGAGTGCCGGATCTTTGAGCGGGATCTTTTGGGCGTCATCCATTGATATAAACGCTCTTGTTGTAGAGATACGTGTCTAGATGGCTGCGGCCGCCCTTTGCGCCATAGCCGCTGTACTTCGTGCCTGCAAAACCGACGAGCGGGTCGATGAGGCCGTAACAATTCACCCACATCACGCCTGCCTGGATGGCTTTCACGACCTTGAGCGCCGTGGAGATGTCCCGGGTCCAGACCGCACCGCCGAGGCCATATTCGGTCTCGTTGCCGAGTGCGATCGCTTCCTCCGGCGTATCGAAGGGAATGATCGAAAGGACCGGGCCGAATATCTCTTCGCGCGCGATCTTCATGTGATTCGAGACACCGGTGAACACCGTCGGCGCAACGAAGTAGCCTCTCGAGAGCGCTCCGCCGATCCGGTCACCGCCCCCGGCAAGGCGTGCACCTTCCTCGATCCCCGCCTGGATATAAGACATCACGCGATGGAGCTGCGAGTTTGAGATCAGCGGCCCGAGCTGCGTGTCCCGCTCGAGAGCCGGGCCGATTCGCAGCGAACCGGCGAGTGCAGCGATGCGCGCAGAGAACTCTTCGACAATGGGCCGCTGCACGAACACACGGGTGCCTGCGAAACAGATTTGCCCGGAGTTTGCGAAGACACCCATCGCGGCGCCCGGCACCGCCTGGTCCAGGTCCGCGTCCGCGAAAATGATGTCGGGTGATTTCCCACCGAGCTCCAACTGCAGCTTCTTGATGTTCACGGCGGACGCTTCGATGATTTTACGACCCGTCGCCGTCGATCCGGTAAAGGCGATGCGGTCGACGCCAGGGTGACGCGCAAGCGCTGCACCGGCCTCGCCCCCAAATCCGGTCACGACGTTGATGACGCCTGCCGGCATTCCGAGGTCATGCAGGAGCTCGACAACCCGCAACACACTCAACGATGCGTCTTCTGCAGGCTTGATGACAGCCGTGCAGCCGCTCGCGAGCACGGCTCCGAGAATCCACCATTGGCTGCCAAGCGGCCCATTCCACGGAATGATGCCGCCAATCACGCCCACCGGCGCCTTGAACGACAATGTGGTGACATCGCCCGGCAACCCGTTCTGCACGGTTTCGCCGGCGATGCCGGCAGCCTGTGCAGCGAAATACAGGATCATCCTGAGGAGCGCCGGCTTGCTGCCCAGAGTGCGCGAAATGGGCGCTCCCATGTCCACGGACTCGATTTGCGCCAGCTCCTCGAAATTGCGTTCCACCGCATCGTGCGCGCGATTGAGCAGCGCCTGTCGCTCGTAGGGCGTCCACTTGCTCCATGACCCTGCAAACGCCGCGCGCGCGGCGCGGACCGCGCGCTCGATGTCCTCGGAGTCGCCCCGTGCGAGATGCCCGATCATCGCGCCGGTCGACGGGTCCCGCGTCTCGAAGGTGCGCCGCGAGGCTGCCGGCGCATTCTTGCCGTCGATGATGAGCCCATGTTCCGGCTGCGCGAGGAACCGCTCCGCGGCCTCGCACAGACGATCAGGGACGGCCTCTTGATTCATTTCATTCACCATCGCCTCAGCGCAAGGGCTAGAAGAGGAACACTCCCTTGCCGCCGCTCTGGCGGTTGAATCTTCGGTAGGCTTCTTCCGCCTGATCGAGGCTCCATTGGTCGGTAAAGATGGCGTCCAGCTCGATGCCGCGCTGGAGCAGAAAATCCGCGCAGGCGCGTTGCGCCTGGATCGACATGGTCCAGGAGGTGAGGATGCGAATCTGGGTGCGAAGCAGAGAGGCGAGCGACAAGCGCAGCTCGGCGCCGAGGCCAACGAGACACACCGTCCCCCATGGGCGCACGCAACGCAGAGCATCCTGACCGGCTGACGCGGCTCCTGCGGTTTCCAGCGCCATGCTCGCCCCGCCGCCAGTCAGTCCGAGAATGGTTTCCGGCACATTTCCATCGCGCGGATTCACGGCGAAATCGGCACCCGCGTTCCGCGCGGCGGCAAGCCGGTTCTCGTCAATGTCGAGCGCAATGACGCGCGCTCCCAGCGCTTTGGCCAGAAGTGTGGCCGAGAGTCCGACAGGCCCTTGCCCAAAGATGGCAATGGTGTCGCGGCCGGTCAGGTTCATCCGCTCGAATGCACCCCATGCCGTGCCTGTCCCGCACGAGATTGCAGCGCCGGCCGCAAAGCTCAAACGCTCGTCGAGCGGCACCAGCGTATCGGCAGGAACCTTCATGTATGGCGCGTGTGCGCCGTGAGCATTGGTGCCATAGACCGTAACCGGCACGACACGGCACATCTGTGGCCATCCGGAACGGCAGTCCTGGCAGCCACGACACCCATCATAGTGATGCACCATCACACGAGCGCCGACGCGGGCATGCGGACTGATCACTCCGGATCCAACCGCAACCACGACGCCGCAAGGCTCATGGCCTGCAATTACGGGCGCGGCGCCAGGATTGTGCCTGGCGCGATAAAAATGGAGATCGCTGCCGCACATGCCGGACGCTTTGATCTCGATCACCACCTCTCCGATGCCGGGCGTCGGATCGGGAACGTCGATCAGCCCGAGTGCACAATCACCCTGGAAAGCAACGCCTCGCATGAATGTGGAGTCCTCTTACGACGACCTGGTCGGCGTCGCGTCGGGTTCGAGGTCCGCGGTGGACTTCGTTCGCGCGCTCTCGATGTCGACCGTCGCGATCAGGAGAGCGACGATGAGATACATCCCCGAAAGCGCGCCGATCACGGCACCGATCCCGTAGCCATCGAACAGCGCCAATACGACGGTCGGCGATGCGATTACCCCAAGCCTCCCTGCGGTCTGCGCCACACCTCCGCCCCGGAACCGGTAGGCGGTAGCGAAGAACTCCGGTGCGGTACCAAGACCCAGAATCAGGAAGGACGCGATTGCCGAAACGAGCAGGAAACCGCAGCCAATGATCAGCCCGGGAGCAGTCAGGAACGGATAGATCGCGGCGAAGACCGCACACAGCACGCCGAATATGACGATGACCCAGCGCCGGCTGAGCCGATCTCCGATGAACGCGCAGAGCAATGGACCGGCGACGAAACCAGCCATGATCGCCGCGTTGAAGCCGAGTGAACGCGACACGCTCATGCCCTGGCTGACGAAGAAGGTCGGCATCCAGCCCGTCACGGTGTAGGAGCCAAAGAGGCAGGTGACGTTCAGCAGGATCGCCATCAACGTGCGGCGAATGACAGGGCGCGAGAACAGGACGGTTATTGGAACCCACTGCGGCGCAGTCTGCGCAGCAGGAGAAGCCGTCGAGCGCGCTTGCAGCTCGGAGCCGGCTGAGGCGGAGACTCCTGCCTCGAGCTCAATGCGCCCCAGGATCGCTTCCGCTTCCGCGTTGCGTCCCATGCGTTCCAGCCAGCGCGGCGATTCCGGGAGGCTCCGACGCATCCACCACAACCACAGAGTGCCCAACCCTCCGATGACGAACATCGCTCTCCAGCCGAGCAATGGAATCACCAACATCCCGACCAGTGACGAGAGGGTTACACCTGCACCGGCAAAGATACCCAGCATGCCGAGGTACCTGCCGCGCCTGGCTGCCGGCATGAACTCGACGATCAGACCGAAGCACATCACGTATTCGGCGCCCATGCCAACCGCCATCAATGCGCGGATAGCGATCAGCCACGGCATCGAGGGCGCCAGGGCGCAGCACAATGCCAGGCTACCGAAGAGCGCGAGATTGAACTGAAAGGCAAAGGACCTGCCGAAGCGGTCGCTCACCCATCCGGTCAATGCCGCACCGGTCGCCAGACCGCCATAGGTGACGGACAGGAAGAGCGAATTCAGTTGCAGGCTGGACCATTTGGTTTCCAGCAACGAAGCCAGCACCCCCGCCGAAAGCGTATTGTCGAACGAGTCGAAAAACAGTCCCAAACCGACCAGCAGCATGACTCGGCGGTGAAATGCCCCGATCGGAAGACGATCCAGCCTTTCACCGGCACTGACCGACGTCGTCAAGCGGTGCGCCTAATTGAATTTGAACGCAGCGCTGATGCCGTACTCCGCAGGCCTGCCGGCGTAACGAATCTGGCTGTCATAGCCCAGAAGACTGTTGGTCACGTAGTACTTGTTGAAGATGTTCTTGCCCCAGAGAGTGACTTCGTAGCGATCTGCTTCGTCGCGGAACCCGATGTACGCGCCAAAGAGGGCTCTGCCCGCGAGATCATAGTTTCTCTGATCCGCGGGGGTCAGCGCCAGAATGGAGTACGACTGGGTCTGCGCGCTGGCGCTGAAGCTTGCAAAGCCGACGTACCGTCCAAGGATCGGCCGCTCGTATTGCACCGATCCGCTGAACTGAAACTCCGGAGTGAAGGGCAGTGACACGCCCGCGAAATCAGCCATCACGGGAATTTGCAGCCCGGTCACCGGATCCACTGCCGACGCCACAACGCCACCATACTGCGTGACTTCGGAGCGCAGATAGGTGCCTGCCAGCTGGGCCGTGAAGCCGTCGAACGGCCGCCAGCCGAATTCGAGCTCCGCGCCCCAGACCTTTGACTTCGGCACGTTCACAAGCGCATCGAGCAGGCCGAAGATTCCGTCGACGATCTTGGCGCGCGTCTGTTTGTCGTCATAGTCGTAGTAGAACGCAGCGCCGTTGAGCATCACGCGATGGTTGGCGAATTGTGTCTTGAAGCCCACCTCGTAATCGAGAAGCCCCTCTTGCGTGACGGGGAGCATCTGCGCCCAGGTTGCGGCGGAGACTGTGGGAAAACCTCCTGCCTTGTACCCCTTGGCGATGTTTGTGTAGAGGAGCACATCGTCAGCCAGCTTGTAGTCGAGACCGACGGTCCACGAGAGGCTGTTTTGCCGCAGATTGCCGTGATACGCGCCGGCCGTTCCGTACGTCGCGGGATTCTGATGGCTGCCGTCCGCATTGAGCAGAGTGTCGATGGTATAGGGGTCGCCGGGCGAGATCGGCCGGTAGTTCGGATAGATGAATGAGAGAGACTGCCAGACCAGGTTGAAAAAATCTGTCGTCGAGTACGTCGCCCGGCAGGCCGGGCACGCCGTATCTTCGATGTTCGCAGAGATGGCGCTGGCCTCCGCCCGCGTCTCCCGGACACCCAACTTGAATGTGAGAGGATCGGTCATGCGCCACTCCGTGTTGGCAAAGACCGCGTAGTTCTTCAGCTTCTGATCCGACAGATATTGTGAGCAGCACAGGCCATTGACCGGCACGGAGGTCGAGCCCAGGGCGATGATGTCGCCCTGGTCATGGGTCTGCGAATCCTCGTAGTTGGCCCCTGCCACCCAGTGGAAACGGGCGCTCTCCCCGTCGATGCGGAATTCCTGCCCGAATGACTCGATGGTGCCGAAGCGAGCCTTGATGTTGTACGCAGCGAGGTCCGTGCCGTCGTAATTGATCTCCTGACGAAGTCGCGTCTCGAGGTACGAAGTCAGGCTGGTGAGCGTGAGATTGTCGTTGAGCGCGTAGTCCACGCGACCCGCGAGCTGCCAGAAGTTGTTGCGCGCAGAAGGCTTCGCGTCCGGATCCCAATCCGCCGCTCGCGCATCGAACGGCGCGGCCGGGAAATTCAGGATGGGGGCACTGGGCGTCAGAGTACCGCCGAGTCCCGTCGCACCGATATTGTATTGCGGCGTGCTGCGGTAAAACTGCGGCACTTGCGGGTCGCTCCTGTTCAACCACCCGTTCACATTGAATGCCACCGCGAGTGTGTCCGTCGGCTTCCAGTCGAGCAGGAGCCGCGCCGCAGAGGTATCGCTCTTGCCGATCGTATCGTCCCGCCGGTAGCTCTCCTGCCAGTCGCCGCTGCGGACCACTTTCACAGCAAGGCGTGCATTGAGAGTATCGCTCAGCGGGCCCGTGACATAGTCCTCCGTGTCGATCGTATCGAAGCGCGCATAGCCAAGAGAGCCGCCCGCTTCGAAGGTACTTCTCGGCTTTGCCGCTACGAAATTGATGGCGCCGCCGGTGGCGTTGTTGCCAAAGAGCGTTCCCTGCGGCCCCTTCACGACCTCGATTCGCTCCAGGTCGAATGTCGCGAGCGTGGCTGTTTCCGGGAACGGCAATGGAAATTGATCTATGTAGGTGCTGACGTCCGGATATGCAGAAATAGATGCGTCGTAGAAACCTACGCCGCGCAAGGTGTAGACCGGCGATCCGACCCAGGTCTGCGTATAGTCCAGACCTGGCACGACATCTGCGATGTCTGCCAGCGTTGTAATGCGCTCGCGTTCGAGCGTTTCGGCGCCCAACGCGGCAACCGTTACGCCGACATCCTGGTTTCGCTGCTCACGCTTGGTGGCGGTGACCGTGACTTCCTGCAGACCGCCGCTGTCCTGAGCAGGCTCGCTGGTCGATGCGGGGTTGCCAGTCGCCGGCGCCTGAGCCCAGGCAGGACCCGACCATACCATCACCGTCGCGAGCGCACCGATGCCGCCGGCAGTTCGAGTTGCGGATTTGATTTGCACGTTCACCCCCTCGTTGTGTTTTCAGAATTTGTGCAGCGTCATGCACACGAACTCGGCCTCCTCAATAGCCCGTATGCGGATCGGCCCTTCGTTCGGCAGGAACTCGAATGCGGACCCCGGCCCGTATTCCCGGTCCTTGACCGCGACTCGACCGTTGGTCTGGTACAGAAGCGTAATTGCCGGCAGCATGCCGGCGTCGTACGTGGCATTGGATTCCACGCGTACGAAGCCGATGCCGGCGTTTCTCTCCGTAAACGTTCCGAGCCATTTGATGTATACGCCCTTCGTGTCCTGCGCCAACCACTCGTAGGCGGATGGATTCATGACAACGACGTCGCTGTAGCGCGGCTGAGCGAACTCGAGCTTCCGGCCCGTCGCATACTCGAAACAGGCAGCAGAAGCGTCCTGGTTGTGACGCTGACCGGCGGCGTCGTAATAGGTGTAGACGCCGTCCTTGAATTCGCCCTTGTGCTTCAAGGCATCGTTGGCGACCTCGCGATCGGCGACGCTCACGTAGCCATTGCCGCTCGCTCCGCCACACTGCAAGACCAGCGTTTCCAACCCTTCCGGCCGATCTTGCGGACCGTAGTAGACACTCTCGGGGAAGTAACCGACCCAACCCTCGGGGAGCACTTTGTCCCCCATGTAGGGGTAGTTTCCCTTGATGACATACCGGAACTGATCAAAGTTGTGCCGGTGGCGCGGTGTGCGCCAGCCGCCTTCTCCTGCCCGCCCGACGTTGAGGTCGTAGTTGTTCGGCGCGCCGGGTTGCCCGATCAGCAGATGCTTCTGGGCGAGAACGCCGGCACGCATCGTGCCGACCAGATCCGTACCGATCGTGGAAGCTTGAGATACCCGCATCGTTGTCTCTATTTGGAGTCTGCTTCGTCGTCGCCACGAAGCCTCGCCTGACCGCAATTCAGTCTAGAGTGCGGGCCATTGGTGCGGTAGGGCGCTCGGGTCACCGGTATAACACGCGTTTATAAGGGTGCGGCCTACGCGGCGATTTGCGCCTGAAGAGCGCGCGTGATTGAACGAGAATGTTGTTCTCGCATCTGCATCGGTGCAAAAGTGAATGACGCCAGCACGCGGTTGGCAAACCCGGTCAAAGAGAAGATTGCCCGGGATGAGGTGGTTTATTCGATGACCGTGCGGCTCGTGCGGGGCGCGGAGATCGCCGCAATCGCAAGCACCGCTGGCTTCGATTCGATCTACATCGATCTGGAGCACAGCGCCTTGTCGCTCGAGACCGTTGGCCAGATCAGCATTGCGAGCCTTGCCATCGGCATCGCTCCCTTTGTTCGTGTTCCGCGCGTCGACCCGCACTTCATCGCGCGAGTACTGGACACTGGCGCGTTAGGCGTCATCGTGCCCAACCTGCGCTCGGCCGAAGACGCGGCAGCAGTCGTGCGCTCCGCAAAGTATCGCCCTCAGGGGGCAAGATCGTTGCCAGGGGTAATGCCTCAACTGAGCTATCGCTCGTTGCCCCTGACCGAAGCATGCGAGCAACTCAACGACGCGACCATGATCGTCGCGATGATCGAATCACAGGCGGGACTGGCAGCCGTCAACCGGATCGCCGCGGTGCCAGGGATCGATATCCTGCTCGTCGGCGCAAATGATCTTTGCAGCGAACAGGGTGTTCCCGGTCAGTTCGACCACGAGGTCGTGCACGACGCCTACCGTCGAGCTCTCGACGCCTGTCAGGCGCACCATAAGGTGCTCGGTGTCGGCGGGCTCGCATCGCGGCCCGATCTGATCAAGAAATATGTCGCGCTCGGGGCACGCTACGTCTCACTGGGCGCCGACCTTTCGATGCTCGTGGCGGCTGCGACCCAGAAGCGCAAAGAGATGACGGTTTCGGCCTGAACGAGAAAGAGCGCGCAATGCATACAGTGACTCATGCGCCGGTAGATTCCGGTGTCCCCGCGATCGCCCGCGACTTCAGCGTCAAAGATCGAGTCGTGATCATCACCGGCGCCGGCCAGGGCATCGGACGAGAGTTGGCCCGCCAGTTCGCCGCTGCAGGCGCCATCGTCTGTGCCGCGGATATCAACCTTGCGAATGCATCCGCGGTGCACGCGGAGATCCGACGGGCCGGCGGTCGCGCGCTCGCCCTGAAGGTCGATGTCGGTGACGAGGCGTCGGTCGCCGAGATGGCGCGAGTCGTCATGGAGGCGCACGGACGCATCGACGTCCTGGTCAACAACGCCGCCATCTTCGCGGCGCTCAGGAAGGGACCGTTCGATCAGATTCCGCTCGAGGAATGGGAGCGGGTCATGCGCGTCAACGTCACCGGTTGCTGGCTTGCTGTCTGTGCAGTCGCTCCTGCGATGCGTAACGCCGGCTGGGGCCGCATCATCAACATTTCGTCGGACTCGGTGCCAAGGGGTGTCCCCAATTACTTGCACTATGTGACGTCGAAGTCGGCGTTGATTGGCATGACCAATTCGCTCGCGCGCGAGCTTGGCCCGTTCGGTATCACGGTCAATTGCATTCGCCCGGGCGCCACCGCCACCGAGGTCCAGCGCGCCCACAATCCCACTGCCGAATTTCGCGCCAGGGTGCTCGGTGAACAATGCCTGCAACGTGGCCAGTTGCCCGAAGACCTGGTCGGAATCGTCATGTTCTTCGCCACGCCCGCCGCAGGTTTCATCACCGGGCAAACGATCGCCGCCGACGGCGGCCTGACTCACAACAGCTGACGATGAAGGAATACGACAGGTTCTACATCGACGGAGAGTGGACGAGTCCGCTGGCCCCCACACAGTTTGCAGCCATCAATCCGGCAACCGAAGAGAGCTTCGCGCGCATCGGCCTGGGTAGTGCTGCAGACGTGGATCGCGCGGTGCAGGCTGCCCGCAGAGCATTCCCCACGTTCAGCGCATCCTCAAAGGCATCGCGGATTGCCCTGCTCGAACGCATCGTGGCAGCGATAAAGGCACGAACGCCTGAGCTCGCCGCAGCGGTGACGCAAGAGCTCGGAGCGCCGGTCAATGCCATGATCCACATCGATGCGGCGCTCGCGACCATCGAACAGATGATCCGGACCCTCAGCAGATATGAGCTCGAAGTGCGACTGGATGGCAACATCGTGCGCCGCGAGCCGATCGGCGTCTGCGGTCTGATCACGGCATGGAACTGGCCGGTGCAACTGCTTTGCACGAAATTGTCGGCGGCGCTCGCTGCCGGCTGCACGGTCGTCGCCAAACCGAGCGAGTTCACCTCGATCACCGCGATCAAACTGACCGAGGCACTCCACGAGGCGGGTATACCCAAGGGCGTGTTCAACCTGGTGCTGGGCGATGGGCCGACGGTTGGTTCAGCAATCAGTCAGCATGCCGGCATCGAGATGATCTCCTTCACCGGCTCGACCCGAGCGGGGATTCTCGTCGCGCAGGCAGCCGCGCCCACCGTAAAGCGGGTATGTCAGGAACTTGGCGGCAAGTCCGCAAACATCGTCTTGCCGGATGCGGACCTCAGGGAGGCGATGCGCTGGAATGTCGCCCGCGGGTTCGCGAATTCCGGTCAGTCGTGTCATGCGCCCAGCCGCATACTGGTGCATCAGGCGCAGCTCGAAGAAGCGCTTCACCACATACGCGCCGCGGTCGCAAAAGTTCGGGTCGGCGATCCGCTCGACCCCGCGACCACCATGGGACCGCTGGTCAATCGAGCGCAATTCGAGCGTGTGAGCGCCTATATCGAGCGCGGTCTGACCGATGGCGCGCGGCTCGTCTGCGGCGGCCCCGGCCGTCCGGAAGAATTGCGACGCGGCTATTTCATCAGGCCGACAGTATTCGCAGACGTCCAGCCGGCAATGATCATCGCGCAGGAGGAAATTTTTGGCCCTGTTCTCTCCGTCATGACATATGGGACGGAAGAGGAAGCGGTGAGCATTGCGAACGCGACGCCCTACGGTTTGGGAGGCTTTGTGTTCACGCGCGATCGCGAGAAAGGACTCGCGATCGGGCGACAGATCCGGGCCGGTCGCGTATTTCTGAATGGCCGGGCCAGCAACATGGCCGCTCCCATGGGTGGCTACAAACAGTCGGGTAACGGCCGCGAAATGGGCGTCTTCGGCCTCGAGGAGTATCTGGAGGTGAAGGCAATGATAGGTTTCGACGATGCAGAAGGGATTCAGCTGCAGTGAAGGTTTGCGTTTATGGAGCTGGTGCGGTGGGTGGTCACATTGCCGGACGCCTCGCGGACCGGCATGCGGAGGTCTCTCTCATCGCGCGCGGCGCGCATCTGGCCGCAATCCAGGCGGACGGGCTTCGTGTCGAAACGACCCAAGGGGTCATCCATTCCCATCCGCTCGCGAGCGATGACCCGCACGTTCCTGGCGTGCAGGACATCGTCATCGTCACGGTGAAAGCACCATCGCTGCCGCAAGTTGCATCCGGCATCCAACCATTGCTCGGTCCAGACACAGCAGTCGCGTTCGTGATGAACGGCATTCCGTGGTGGTACTTCTACGCGCACGGTGGTCCCCTCGAAGGTACGCGGCTGACGCGGATCGATCCGGAGGGGAGCGTCTGGGAACGGGTCGACCCCGCACGCGTCATTGGCGCCGCGGCTCACACAGCGTGCGCGGTCACCGCACCTGGCGTGATCCGAGCTGTAAATGCGCGCAACCGCATCACCCTCGGTCGTCCCGACGGTCGCGCGCATCCGCGTCTCACAGCTTTGGCTGCCGCCTTGAGCGCCGCTGGGTTGGAGATCGACGTCACGGCGCGAATCCGTGACGCCGTGTGGGAAAAGCTGCTGATGAACCTGGTCGGCGGCTCGCTGGGAATCCTGACCGCATCATCGATGGGCGCAGCGCTCTCAAACCCCGCAATCGCTAAGGCGGCACATGACATCGCGCGCGAAGGTGCTGCAATCGCGCGCGCGCTGGGCTGCGATCCGGGCGCTCCGGAGGCCGGGCTCTCCCGCCTCATGCGCTCCACACACAAGCAAAGCATCTTGCAGGACCTCGAGCTCGGACGCGCGATGGAAATCGACGCTCTCCTGACGGTGCCTCTGGAGCTCGCGCGCATGACCGGTACCGACACGCCGACACTGGACCTCGTTGTCGGGCTCGCTGTGCAAAGGGCACGGGCCGCGGGCTTGTATGGGGATCCGACATGAGTACCGGGAAGAGCTATCGTATCGCCGTCATTCCCGGCGATGGCATCGGCAGGGAGGTCGTCCCGGAAGGCATTCGCGTGCTCGAGGCCGCCGCCGCGGCTCATGGATTCACGATCGAGCCACAATGGCATGATTTCGCGTGCTGTGAGTTTTACGTCCGGCACGGCAAGATGATGCCCGACGATTGGCGGGCGCGGATCGGCAACGTCGCTGCGATCTTCTTCGGCGCGGTTGGATGGCCTGACACGGTGCCCGATCACGTTTCGCTCTGGGGCTCGCTGCTGCGGTTCCGCCGCGAATATGACCAGTACGTCAATCTGCGGCCCGTCCGCTTGATGCCCGGCGTTCGATGCCCGCTTGCCGGACGCAAACCCGGCGACATCGACATGATGATCGTGCGCGAAAATACCGAGGGTGAGTACTCTGCGAGCGGAGGCATCGCATTCGCCGATACCGAGCGCGAGATCGTGATCCAGGAAACGATCATGACGAGAGTCGGGGTCGACCGCATCCTGCGCTATGCGTTCGACCTCGCGCTGGCGCGCCCGAAAAAACACCTCACCTCGGCCACCAAATCCAACGGCATCTCGATCACGATGCCGTGGTGGGATCAGCGCGTCGCCGCGATGGCGGCCCGCTATCCGCAAATCCGCACCGACAAATACCACATCGATATTCTCGCTGCGCAGTTCGTGATGAACCCGGATCGATTCGATGTCGTCGTCGCGTCGAATCTGTTCGGCGATATCCTGTCCGATCTCGGGCCCGCGTGCACCGGCACGATCGGTATCGCCCCCAGCGCCAACATCAACCCGGATCGCTCCGTGCCGTCCCTTTTCGAACCGGTGCACGGGTCCGCGCCAGACATTGCCGGCAAGGGCATCGCCAATCCGATTGGTCAAATCTGGTGCGGGGCCATGATGCTCGATCACCTCGGTGAGCACGAGGCAGCAGCGGCTGTGGTCGGCGCCATAGAATCCGTACTCTCGCAGGAAGAATCGCGAACGCGCGACCTGGGTGGCACGGCGACCACCGAGAGTTGCGGCAAGGCCGTCGCTGCCACGGTGCGCTATGGCAAACGCGGCGTCTTATAAAGGAGCCACGCCGCCGCGACTACCGAACTGAGCGCTGTCGCCGAGCTGACGAGAAACACAGCGGGCAAGCCCAGACTCCCTGCGATCAGGCCCAAAGCCGGACCTGAAACGCCAAGAGCGAAGTCGGGACATGCGGTATAGGCTCCCATGGCGACGCCGCGGGCACGCGACGCTGTCCTGCCCGCAACTTCCACGCCAAATCCGGGAAACACCAGCGCATAGCCGAGACCGGTCAGTGCCGCTCCGACCGTCGCGATCGCGGCTGACTGGGCGAGATAAATCAAGGCCAGACCCGCCGCTTCGACGATGATTGAAAAGAGCGCGGCCTTCGCGCCACCGATCCTGTCCGGAACGTGTCCGAATGCAAGGCGCGCTGCGATGAGTCCGCCCGCATAGGCCGTGAAAGGGAGCCAGATCGGACTCCAGTTTCGTTCGACGAACAGGAGCGATGCGAATGTGGTGATTGCCCCGAAGCCGACGGCACTCAACGCTGCGCCGACGCCAGGAATCCAGATCTGGCGCAGCACTGACCAGAACTTCGGACCGCTGGCGTGAACGGGAACCACGGGACGAAGCGGAACGATCAACAGCAGTGTGGCGAGCGGCGCCACTGCAGTCGCGAGGGCAACGGCGCCAAATCCGTGCTGGGCATATAGAACCGTACCCAGCGGCGCTCCCATCGCGAACGCCGCGAACATCGATGTTCCCATCCAGGCGATCACCTTGCCGGCACTGCCATCACCGGCGCGGCTCAACCCCCAGGTCACCGCACCGGTGAGGATGAAACTCTCCGCGGCGCCAAGCAGCGCACGGCCGAGAAGAAGGATAGCGACCGACAGAAGAGGCGTAGCGGTGAGCTCGAGTGACAGCAGGTACAGCAGCCCCGCGGCGCAGGCCGCCAGCAGCCCGCCGGTCACTGCTCGCCTGGGCCCCTGATTGTCCGCAAAACGGCCCGCCCACGGACGGGAAATCAGCGATGCGGCAAATTGGACACCGGTGACAACACCCACCCAGGCGGTGGCAAGCCCCAGATCCTGATGCACGTGCAGCGGCAAGACCGGAATGGCCAGGCCGATCGTGAGGAAGGCGACGAGCACCACCACCATCAGCGGCAACAGCGTTGCAGTGGTGGCGCGGCTCAACGACGTCGATGAAGGAAGTCAGCGGTGCCCGGCACCGGAATGCGATCTGCGTTGCCTACGACGGCCATTGCAGCGGCAAGCGGGTGACCGAACCGACAATACCGCTTCTGAACTCGACCCTCGCACCGGGCTGCAGGCCAAATTGCGGAATGCGCGCAAACCACTCTTCCAGGACGATGCGCAGCTCGAGTCGGGCGAGCTGGGAACCGGGACAGCGGTGCACGCCCAGGCCGAAGGGTGCGGCTGACTCCTGGCGCGGACGCCCGAGGTCGATCTCCAATGGATTTGGAAACAGGGTCTCATCCAGGCCCGCCAGAGCCGTCGGCAGCAGAACCAGATCGCCCTGCTTCATCACTACACCGTTGTGGTTATAGTCTTTGGTCAGCACGCGCGCGAGGGCGACGATTGCATGTCGTCGCAACAGCTCTTCCACTGCCGCCGGGATTCGCGATGGATCGCTCGCAAGGACACTTTGCAGCGCCGGCGACCTTGCAAGGCAGTGGAAGGAAAATCCGAGCATCGAGGCGACCGTGTCGAGGCCGGCAATGAGAAGATTTGCGCACAGCAGCTCGGCCTTCTCCATCGGCATCGGACCGTTGTCTATCTTTCCTCGCAAGAGTCGGCTCAGGATATCTTCGCCGTCGCCGTTCAGGCGTTCGACGATATACGGACGCAGATAGTCCCGGAACATGTCGAGCGTTTGCCCGGCCGTGAGTTTTCCCGATGGTCGAATCCGCTCCTGGACGATGGCTGTCAGATTGGGCAGGTCCTGCTTGGGCAGCCGCGCATAATCCATGAAGATCTGCAGCGGCAATATCGAGGCGAGTCCGGCCACAAAGTCATCTTTCCCCTTCGGCTTCATGGTCTCGATCAGCGAGACAGCCAGGGACCGGATCCCCGGCTCGATCTGCCGCACCGCTTTCGGCGAAAGCGTGGGATTGATCAGCGTCCGATACTTCGTGTGCTCGGGAGGATCGAGCGTCGAGGGGATGGGATGATTGCCATGCGACCGCTCGCGCGGCACATGGGTGATGTTCGACGAGAAAGTTTCATGATCCCGATAGAACTGCCCGATCAGCTGCGCACGCGTGGGGATCCAATGCCCGCCATTCGCGGTCGTCCACAGCAGATCGGGAAGGTGTGGTGCCTGCAGCGCCTTCCAGGCATTGTGCAGGCCCTGCTCCAGGCCTCCGGGCGCGTAGAGATCGAAGCTCACTACCGCGTCGGGTGGCACATTGGTGGGGATGGATGAGTGGGACTGTTGCTGCGGATGATTTGCTGTGGCCATTCGATTGTCTTAAATCTGGGCATCTGCGGGATGAACGATCAGCCCCGCGAGCTCATCCGTCATCACGATCTGGCAGGAGAGACGACTGTTGGGCTGTCGCTCCGCTGCCGCAAAGTCGAGCATCTCGCTCTCCTGTGGAGAGACAGGCGGCAACTTGTCCGCGAAGCGATCTTCCACGATGACGTGACAAGTGGCGCAGGAGAGCTGCCCTCCGCAATCGCCGATGATGCCGTCGACCCCGTTCGTGGTTGCGCCTCGCATCAGGCTGGTACCGACGGGCACATCGATCTCGACGCGACTGTTCTTCGTGACAAAAGTCACCCTCGGCATTCATCGTTCTCCGTCTTGCCGCTCGGCTGGCGATCAGAATTCGGCCAGCCTAGCTGCTCCGTTTTTCGCAGGAAAGAACGCGCGAGAGTCGATATAAGGCAAGGTTATACGGCAGGACTATTCACTGCACGTGTTCAGGACCGGCTTCGATGTGTGCCAGCAGCTCGCGACTGGCGTTTGCCAACTGAGCGTCCTCGCAAAACAGAACGGCAATATCCCGGTTGAGGAGCGGCGCCGTAATGTCCAACGGCGCTATCTTGCCGTCCTTCACATCCATGCTGACGGCCGAGGCAGGAAGCATGGCCAGGCTATCGCTGCCTGAAAGAAGCGACTTTATGCAGTCGACGGAGCTGCATTCCGTCAGTTGCCCGGGGAGATCCAGCCCCTGCATCGCCAGTAATTTGTCGAACACCGTTCTCTGTCTGCCGATCATCTGCACGATCCAGGGGAATTTGACGAGATCGGCCCAGGTCGGTTTCTCGAGCGCCTGCGCAGGATGCCTTGGGCGCCCGACGATGTGCAGGCGATCGCGAAACAACACGCGCTGCTTCATGCCCTCCAGAAGCCCATAGCATTCCGTTTGCGCAACGATGAAATCCAGCTCGCCCCGCAGCAGGCTCAACAGAAGCTCCAACTGGTTCTTCTCGACGATGCGCAGTGTCGTCGTCGCGTGCGTCTCGCGCCAGCGGCAGACTGCTTTGGGGATGACGCTGGTAGCGAGGCTGGGCAACGTCCCGAAAATGATCACATCCTCGCTGTGCCTCTGCCCTCCTTTCACTCGCAGCTCTGCACGCTCGAGTTCTTCCCGGATCAGCCTCGCGTGGGCGTAGAGAAATTCGCCCAGAGGCGTCGGCGTGACGCCGGAGGTACTCCGCTCAAGGAGCTGATCCCCCACGCTTTGCTCGAAACGAATGATCGACGTCGACAGGGCGGGCTGAGAGATCAGAAGCTTCTTGGCAGCCTTCTTGAAGCTCCCGTGCTCGATGACCGACGCGAAGTACAGCAGTTTACGCGGATCCATCATCACTCCCCTCACCCCGCCCCGAGTCGAGCCGGCAACCCATTTTGTCACGGCCTAAACAATTGCGGGCGCCTGACCTAGGCCCCCCGGTGTATAACCGCATGTTATATCGCGCGGCCTCCATCCTGCCGACCGACCGGTAAAGCGGCTAAGCTGCTTGGTCGGCCCGGCAAATTGCGGCAAATTCCGCTTCCCCTATGAACACAGTCCATGACTTCAACGGCAAGGTCGCGTTTGTCACTGGAGCGGGCGGCGGCATCGGCCGCGCTACCGCGCTCGCTTTTGCGCGGGCCGGCGCGAGCGTCGCGCTCGTGGATATCAACGCCAGTGCCAATGAAGCCACGGCGGAGCAGTTGCGCGCTGTAGGCGGCAAGGCACTCGTTCTCAACTGCGACCTGACGATAGAGGCAGAAATCGCGGCCGCGCTGGACCGGACGGTGCAGGCGCTGGGTGGGCTCAATTTCGCTTTCAACAATGCCGGGAAGTATCAAACGGTCGCCGCTACCACCAACATCACCGAAACCGAATGGCGCAGGATGCTCGACATCAATGTGACGAGCACCTTCCTGTGCATGCGCAACCAGATCCCGATCATGCTGGCGCGCGGCGGCGGAGCTATTGTGAACACTTCGTCGGGCGCCGGCGTCATGGGCATCAAGGGTGCCGCCGCCTACGCCGCTGCCAAGCATGCAGTCATCGGTTTGACGCGTTCGGCAGCGCTCGACTATGCGGCTGCCGGCGTCCGGATCAATGCGGTGTGTCCCGGCATCATCGAAACGAACATGGCGATAGAGGTTTCGGGAGGTACCGCCCAGGGACTTGCAAGGATGGCCGCGGAGGAGCCCGTCGGTCGGCTCGGGAGGCCGGACGAGATCGCCTCGGCGGTACTGTGGCTTTGTTCCGATACAGCAGGTTTTGCAATAGGTCATGCGCTCGTCGTCGATGGCGGGCACACGATCGGATCGATTACTTCGCAGGGTGACATCCTCGCAAGAACGATTGGCGGCCGGACAAACTCCTGACGCTGAGCGGTGACGGCGCCATGAAGCTACAGATCAACGAGAACACCTATGAGGTCGATGCCACGGGCGACACACCGTTGTTATGGGTGATTCGTGATGACCTTGGACTGACTGGCACGAAGTACGGGTGCGGAATCGCACAGTGTGGCGCGTGTTCCGTCCTGATCGACGGAGTGATCGCCCGATCCTGCGTGACTCCGCTCGACGCCGTGGCGGGCAGGCAGATCACGACGATCGAGGCGATCGAAAGAGATGATGTCGGCAAGCGCGTGGTTGCAGCCTGGGTCAAACATCAGGTGCCTCAATGCGGCTATTGCCAATCCGGTCAGGTGATGGCGGCAAGCGCGCTCCTCAAGGAAACGCCGAAACCGACGGACGCGGAGATCGCGGCTTCAATGGTCAATTTGTGTCGTTGCGGGACTTACAACGCCATCCGCGCGGCCGTCCGTGATCTGGCGGGCGAGACATCGCAGCCGGTCGCGACGGCTGGCGACGCAACGGCACCTGAATAATGAAGTTCCCGAACAATTTTCTAGACGATGACCTCTCGACTGAGCCGCCGGCCAACATCTCCAGACGCGGTTTCCTTGCGACCTCGGCTGCCGCCACCGCCGGAGCATTCGTGCTGGGGCTTGGCCTTCCCGTCAGCAACGGGCGCGCTCAAACCGCAAATCCGGCGGTGGCGCCAGGCACGCGCGTCCCCGCATTCCTCGAAATACGCCCCGACAGCACGGTGCGCCTGCAGTGCCCGTTCATGGAGGGTGGCCAGGGCATCCTGACTGCCATGGCGCAGATCGTCGGCGAAGAGCTCGATGCCGATCCCGCGACGTTCGTGGTGGAACACGCACCCGCCGGCTCCGATTATCTGGTTCAGGACGGCGGCGGACGCGTGACCGGCGGCAGCCGGTCTGTGCGATCGAGTTACATGACAATGCGGCGTCTCGGCGCGCTCGCGCGGCAGATGATGTTACGCGCCGCTTCCAATCGTCTGGGCGTGCCGATCGAACAACTGACCACTGAGCCGGGACGGGTCATTCATGCCGCGACGGGCCGTTCGCTGAGCTATGGACAGCTCGCGGCGCGTGCCATGGACCTCCCCGTTCCTGACCCAAAAGAAGTGCCGCTGAAGGATCCCAGCCAGTTCCGCTGGATCGGCAAGTCTGTAAGCCGCGTCGACGTGTACGAGAAGTCGACGGGCAAGGCGGTATACGCCATCGATTGCCACGTAGACGGCATGCTGCATGCCGCCGTCCAGCATGCGCCCAGACTTCGCATGACCGCCGGCGCCATTCGCAATGAAAATCAGCTCAAGGCGATGAAGGGCGTCCACTCAGTCCATCGGCTGCCGGGCGCTGTTGCGGTTGTCGCCAAGCGCTGGTGGGACGCGAAGCGCGCCGTAGAAGCCGCGCAAGTGGACTGGATCGAGCCGGCGCCAGGTTCCACCGGGCGTTACGTGCCCGCAAGTTTTTCGACAGCCGCGTTCAGCGATCGGCTCGCCAGCGAAAGTGGCCGAGGCGAAGATTCCGAGGTCGTCGGCGATATCGCCAAAGCCTTTCAAAGCGCGCATGCGGTCGTCAACGCGACTTACCGCAGTCAATATCTGAACCATGCGCAGATGGAGCCGCCCTCCGCCCTCGCGCGGTTCAACCCGAATGGCACGCTCGAGCTGTGGATACCCAACCAGGCGCCCGAGATGTTCCAGGCGGAGATTGCCGGACGCACCGGGCTCGAGCCGCAGAAGATCATCATCCATTCACCTTTACTCGGTGGGTTCTTCGGACGGCACTTCCTCTACGACAGCGCCAGCCCCTACCCTCAGGCAATCCAGCTCGCAAAGGAGGTCGGTCGTCCCATCAAGCTCATCTGGAGCCGTGAAGAAGAGTTCCTGCGCGATCCCCTGCGTCCCATGGCCGTCGTTCGCTTTCGAGGTGCGCTCGATGCGCAGGGTATCCCCATCGCGCTCGAAGCGGTGAGCGCATGCGAAGGCCCGACTGAAGGCATCGCTGACAAACGTGGCGACAAGCTCGATCCCACTGCCCTCGAGGGCCTGACCGGCAAGTCCTATGCGATCCCGAACCGTCGAATTGCTCAGCTCTATGTAAAGAGTCCGATGACGCTGGGTTACTGGCGCTCGGTTGGCAATTCCATGAACGATTTTCTGTATGAGACCTTCCTGGATGAGCTGGCAGACAAGGGGAAGCAGGACCCCTACGCCCTGCGCATGCGCCTGCTGGCGGGCAATCAACGGCTGAGCAATTTGCTACGTGCGGTTGGTGAGTTGTCCGGCGGATGGAAACGGGGTCCCTTCACCGCCCCGGACGGCACACGGCGCGCGCGCGGAGTCGCGATGGCCTCGCCCTTTGGCAGCCAGGCAGCCGCGATCGCCGAAGTGTCGCTCGAGCAGGGGCAGGTGATGGTGCACGACATCTGGGAAGCGATCGATCCGGGCAGCATCGTAAATCCGGCGGTCATCGATGCCCAGGTCAATTCGGGGGTTGCGCTGGGACTTTCGCAGGTGCTGCTGGAAGAGGCGATCTATGAGAACGGCATGCCGATCGCCCGCAATTACGACATGTATCCGATCCTCCCGCTCAATCGCATGCCCCGCGTGCATGTCCGGATTGTCGAGAGCGGCGCGAAAATGGGTGGCATCGGTGAGCCGGTGCTGCCGGCCGTGCCACCAGCCGTGGCGAATGCGGTGTCGGCGCTGACAGGCCGGCGTATCCGCAGCATGCCCCTCTCACGATACAAGTTCGACAGCTGACATGGTGCACGTGCTCTCAGCTTGAGAAAGCTCCTCGCAATCCTGCTGCCAGTAATGGTCATCGCGGCAGTTGCTGTGACCTGGTTCGTTACGCGCATCCCCTCATCCCCATTCGACGACGTGACGAGTACGGAGCCCTCTGCCGATCTCATCCAGCGGGGCGAGTATGCCGCGCGGCTCAGCGATTGCGTGGCGTGCCACAGCAAGACAGGAGGCGCACCCTTCGCGGGCGGCCTCGAAATGGCGACGCCGATGGGTTCGATCTTCGCGACCAACGTGACGCCTGACAAGGAAACCGGTATCGGGAGCTATAGCCTCGCAGACTTCGACAGAGCCGTTCGCCTCGGTGTTGCACGGGATGGTCATCGCCTCTATCCGGCAATGCCCTATCCCTCTTATACAAAGCTCACCGATGAGGACGTGCGCGCGCTTTACGCGTTTTTCATGCGCGGCGTGCCGGCAGCCCGGCAGCAGAACAAGGAAAGTGAGATCCGCTGGCCGCTGAACATGCGTTGGCCTTTGGCGCTTTGGAACGCGGTGTTCACCGAGCTCGGCCGCTATGAGCAAGACCCGTCCAAAGACTCACTCTGGAATCGCGGCGCCTATATCGTGCAGGGTCCAGGGCATTGCGGCAGCTGCCACACGCCACGCGGTCCTGCCATACAGGAGAAAGCGCTCGACGAGCGCGGCTCTCTCTATCTTTCCGGCGCGCTTCTGGACGGCTGGTATGCGCCCAGCCTGCGCGGCGACTTCAACACGGGCCTTGGCCGCTGGAGCGAAGAGGATATTCACCGCTTCCTCGAGACCGGCCGGAACCAGCATGCGGTGGTCTTTGGCTCCATGACGGACGCGTTCAACAACTCGACGCAATTCATGACCGGGGACGACCTGAGGGCAATTGCTCGTTACCTGAAATCGCTGCCGGGCGATCCTCAGCGGGATGGAGCGCCGTGGCAGTACGACGCCACTTCGAACAGCGCTCTGCTGCCCGGCAAGCGGCCGAAGACGCCGGGCGCGCAAGTCTTCGTGGAAAAATGCAGTTTCTGTCACGGCTCGGATGCGAAGGGCCAGGGACCGTGGATACCTCCCCTCGCGGGGGCGGCCTCTTCCATGGCGAAGGGGAGCGCATCGGCGATCAATGTGACGTTGAACGGTTCGGGTCGGATCGTTACGAACGGCGTGCCCGATGCCTATCGCATGCCACCCTTTCGCGAGCAGCTATCCGATGAGCAGCTTGCGGCTGTCCTTTCCTTCATTCGCTCATCCTGGGGCAACACGGGCGGGACTGTTACGCGAGATGACGTGAAATCCCTCCGGAACGGAACAAACCCCGCAAGCAGCACCGTCATCGTCTTGCGAATGCGGTGACGCCGCGCATCGGACCTGCGGGCTGCGCGCCTGCCCGGGCAAGGACACCATGTATAAGGAGTACGGCACCACCAATCGCGCTGCCTCCCGATCAGCTGACCGCGGACCAGCGCGCTGCGTGGTTGACGACGTCGGTTGCGCCGCGTTGAGCTATGTAATCGGTATCATACACGAATGGCGCCTGCAAATTTCAGCAAATTTCCCGGTCGTCCGTGTCTGTTCACACCAGGCGTAATAGGTGATCATTTGCCTATCGATTACATACGCGACACACACAGCGTGCGCTGCAATCGAGCAACCGGACGTATTGCCGATGAATGACGTCGCTCGCGAAAAGCGTGCTGAGACCTGCAATGCCACCCGAGTGGGCATCCGGCAGAAGCTGGGTTACGCCACGGGAGATCTGGGCCAGACCCTCTTCTTCCAAGCCACTCTTCTCTATCTTCTCTACTTCTACACCGACGTAGCAGGCATAGCGCCTGCATCGGTTGCCACGATTCTGCTCGTCGCTCGAATGATCGATACCGTGTCCAACCCCTGCATCGGCGTGCTGGCTGACAGGACACGTACTCGCTGGGGACGGTTCCGGCCCTATCTGCTACTGGGCGCCGTGCCGCTCGGCCTGACGGCACTCGCAACGTTTACGGTCGTACCCGGGAGTGCTGCATTCAAGGAAGGCTATGCGATAGCCAGCTATGCGACGTTCAGCATCTGCTTTGCCGCAGTGGCCATACCCTACTCGGCACTGCTGGGGACGATGACCGCGGATTCGCGCGACCGCTCGTCACTTGGGGCTTTGCGCGCCGGCTTCAGCTTCTCGGCTGGCATCATCGTTTCCTCCGTTACCCTTCCGATAGTGAGTCTTGCAGACAGCCCCGCGACAGGATTTCATCTCGCCATTGGAGCATTCAGTGTCGTCGGCGTGGTCCTGATCTGGACGGCCTTTGCCTCGACCAGGGAGGCCATCATCGTGCCGCGCGCGCTCGCGCCGAGCCTCCGGGAATCAGCTCGAGCCCTGGTGAGTGCCCCGATCGTGATCTTCACAGCCTTGTTTCTGCTCACCAATCTCGCAACGATGTTGCGCTCGGCCGGCGCTATGTACTATTTCAAATACACTCTTGGGCGTACCGAGCTCGTCAGCGCCTATCTGACCTTTGGCGCCGTGATGACGGTCATTGGCATTGCAGCCGCCCCCTTCGTCAGTCGCGTAGCCGGCAAGCGCGGAACGATGATCGTCGGGCTCGTGATGATGGCTGTCGGATATGCGCTGACCTCAGCACTGCCTGCAACGGTCGTCGCAACGTTTCTTTGGCTTGGCTTCTTCGTCTATTTCGGTTTCGGCCTGAAGGCTGCGACGACCTGGCCGATCCTGGCTGATTGTGTCGATTACGCCGAATGGCGTCACGGCAAACGCGTGGAAGCAATCGCATACGGCTTCGCCATCTTCTCGCAGAAGCTGTCGCTGGCTCTCGGCGGAGCCATAGCGGGCTGGATCCTTAGTTGGTCCGGTTACGTTGCGAACGCGGAACAGACTGCGGACGCGCTTCGCGGCATACAGGGACTGGTCGCATTTCTTCCGGCAGCGTGCATGGTCTGCGCCGTGGTACTGGCTCTGCTCTACCCGCTGACCGACGCGCGTGTCGAAGCTCTGAATGCAGAGCTCCGGCGTCACAAACGCGATTCTTAGGGCAGCTGCGCGAGCGTAACGGAGATGGCCTTGCTGAGAATCGGCATCCTGGGGGCGGCAGGCATCGCACCCCGCTCGATCATCGCTCCAGCGAGACGGCGATCCGACGTCCTTGTTGTGGCGGTTGCCTCTCTCAGACCGAATGCCGCACGCGCCTACGCCGCGGAGCATGGCATTGCGCGAGCTCACGAATCCTACGAGGCGCTGATCAACGATCCGGGTATCGACCTCGTTTACAACGCACTGCACCCTGCAGCACACGCCAGATGGTCCATCGCTGCGCTCGGAGCCGGTAAGCACGTTTTGTGCGAGAAGCCGATCGCCATGAATTCAGGTGAGGCGCTCGCGATGCACGCAGCGGCCACGCGCAACAAGCGTCGACTGATCGAGGCTTTTCACGATCGCTATCATCCGTTGACACTGCACCTGCTGAGCTTGCGAGATACGGGAAAGCTCGGCGCGCTGCGCGCTGCACGCGCCGATTTCGCGGTCGATATTCCTTACGAGCCACGTTCCATTCGTCATGATCCGAAACTGGGTGGCGGAGCCATGATGGACCTTGGTTGCTATCCGGTTCATTGGCTGCGGACGCTATTTGGGAGCGAGCCACAGGTCCTGCAGGCGGCAGGGGAGCGCAATCCGCTGGGCGCAGATCTGCGGATGCGCGCTACCCTGCAATTCCCGAGCGGCGCCACCGCGGAGCTGATGGTCGACATGGCCGGCGGGCCCATGAAGGCAGCGCTGCACGTTGAGTCGACTCGAGGAACGCTCAGCGTGCTGAATCCCGTGCTCCCGCACCTCGGCCATTCTGTATCGTGCAGCATGGGCCCCGTGAGTCGTCAATATACGGTTGCCGGCGCGACCTCATTCGATCACCAATTGGAGGCGGTGATCGATGGGCTTGCCAGGCACGAACCCTTGCCGACTGAAGGCGCGGATTCCATAGCAAACATGACGGCAATCGAGAAAATCTACGTTGCAGCGGGGTTCGACATTCCTGGTTCGTGAACATCCATTTCACGACCGATAGGCTTGCCGGCCAATACCCTGCACAGGGATTCCCTGGGCCCGAAGGACCTCGTGCTGGAGCGAGTACATGGCAGCCGCCGCTTCGTCGATCGCACGCGTGAACGCCAGGGATCCTTTGAGTATGGGCGCGAGCCTGGCGCGATCCTGCAGACGGGCCATCGGGTACTCATGTTCCACGACCAGGAATGTGTTGGCGGCATCAATGTCGAGCAGCTCGCGAGCGGCCAGCTGGTGATCCAGCCAATCGACGCTGCGATTCTGCAGATACGCGAGGGGGTCATGCCGCGCCGTGCCCGGCAGCTCGTGTTCGGCCAGAACGACCTGTTTCTTCCAGGCATTCACCTGATCCGCGGGATCGCGTGATGGCTTCCCATCGTGCCAGTCCCCCCGAAGCATCGTCTGCCCACCATAGCCCCAGGCCGCCACACCACGGCCATCGATTACCTGACCCTTCACGTGGAAACCGGCGATCAGAAATGAATACCCCTCCTCCTTCAGGTATTGGAAGACAGAGCGAGAGTCCTGCCCCATCAGAATTGCGTGCGAAGGATCGTAATGAATGCGGAATTGGTCGCCGACTCCGTGCTTTTCGCATAGGCGATGCAGTGTGATCCATGGCCCCGGCGCGTAAGCGATGTTGTTGTGCCAATGATCGAGCGTCGTCCAGCCCGGCATCGGACACTGCTCTACGCGATAGGTGAGGCCGCGAGATTTGGCCTCCTTGAGTAGCGGGATGAACTCGGCCTCGAACAGCTCGAGGTTCGCGTCCATTTCGAGATTCCCATTGCGGCCCACGAAACCGCACACGGCGTCTGTACCGAGCAATACGGCCGCGTCGAAGACTCGCAGCATGAAGTCGCGTTTTACGAGCCGACTCCCCGCGTCAGCCACCAGCATGTTGTCGAAGTAGGCAAGATCGGAAAGGCCGACGCCCGTGGACCGCATCGCCCCTCGTACCCGTGCCGCGCGCGCCTTGTCGAATGGTGAGCGCAGATCGAGAGTATTGGCTACCGGGTCGAGCAGAGCAGCGGGCGGTACGTCGGCAACACTCGGATGAAGCGCAGCCGAGAGCTGAATGTATGGACACCCCAACTCGCGGGCAAAGTCGAGCCACTGCTCGATGGCGAGGTCCGGGTCGGCGTCGCGTAACGCACGCGGCGTCAGCTCCTGCAGCGCCGCGGTCAGGATGCTCAGCTTCATCGGCCTTGGCGCAAACGGAGCCAGGTCAGCCGACTGGCCGGGCGTGTTCGTCGATCCTCTGAAATCTTCAGGCATGGTCTACTTCGGCGGATATTCCATGGTCGCGACGCGCTTCCCGTCGGGCGACCAGCTGTTCACGTTGAGACTACCCTGACCTCCGAAGAACCCGTAGAGCTCCTGCGGCCTGCCGCCGTGTGCGGCCATCAGCATGATTTTCACATCGAGATCCGCCGGATGACTTTCCGTTCCGCTCGCGTAGGCGAGATACACGCAGCTCCTGCCATCCGGCGAGAGGTGAGGGAACCAATTGACTTCCTCATCATGTGTCAGTTGTTGAATGTTCCCACCACGGCCATCCATGCGGAATATCTGCGAATGGCCGGGCCGCTTCGCGCCGATCTCGGCATTGAAATAGATCCATTCACCGTCCGGTGAATATTCCGGACCGTCTGCGATGGTATCCCTGTCCATGATCGGGACATCCTTGCCTCCGTTTGCAGGCAACAGAGCGCAGTACCTGCGGCCGCGCGGATCTGCTCCCCTGGGCTCGACTGCTACATAGGCCAGCCATTGCTCATCAGGCGAGACGCCATGCAGCCAGTACGTGTAGTCGCCAGGCTTGCCGATATCGTTTGAGAGCTTTTTCGGCTGCCCCCCATGGATAGGGATCACGTACAGGTGCCCCCCTGCACTGAAGTAGATACGCGCGCCATCTGGCGAGAGGATGTGGTCATTGTTGCAATTGTCGACTGGGCCGGTGTCGATGAGCCACATCGAGCCATCCCGCACGTCCACGCGATACAGATGCCCTTTGCTGTTGATGACCAGAAACTCACCATCGGGGGACCAGTTCGGAGACTCCAGGAGGTCATCGGACCGCAGAATCTCCGCAACCACCCGTGTCTCAACGTCGATCGTTACCAGACGCGAACACTGTCCCTCCTGCAATGATTGCCGGCTCGCCGGCCGACCTCTTTCCAGATTCGAAGGCATCTCTATCTCCTGACAGGCGCAATCCCAGTCTCTACAGGTGCACGATGCTCAGACGCTCCGCAGCCAGCCCGATGGCATCGATGCATCGCGCGTTTGCCAGAGCGCTCGCCAACGGGACTCGAGGTACGCCCCTGCCGTTGATCGCGTTCGATACGTCAACGAACTGCAAAGCATATTGAAGCGCCGGGCCGAAGGTACGTTCCTGGGACGCTGCACCCTTTATCGACACCACGATCCTCGCCACGCCGCCCGGACTGTGCACCGGACTGAATACTTCGAGACTTCCCTCAGACCCCACGATGTGCAGTCGCCCACCCCGCATGGTCTGTGTCGATTGTGCGAGGTGGGCCACTCCCGAGGAAAAGTACAAACTGGCGCCGCACAGGTGTCTGGATGGGGAATACGCTGATACCGCGAGAGGCTCTTCCTGAAATGCGAGCCTGGCGAAGTGCACGGCATAACACCCGATGTCCAGCATCAGGTTGAATCCGGGGTTGGTCGGCCTGTCATCGAGGCAGGACAAGCTCTCGAATACTCGTACCTGCCCGATGAGGCCCGAGCGGATCGCGTCTTCGATCCAGAGCCACTGTGGGTGGTGACGCACCATGAAACCCTCTGCTACGACGAGATCCTTCGCCCGCGGATGGCGCAGTACGGACTCGACTTCATCAGCGCTCGTCGCGAGCGGCTTTTCGCACAGCACGTGCTTGCCAGCGCTCAACGCCTGGAGGATGGCCTGTGAATGCAGAGTGTGCGGAAGTGCGATATAGACCGCATCGATCTGCGGATCGGCCAGCAATGCATCGAAGTCATCGTAGCCTCTCGCAAAGCCGTAACGGGCGGCGAATGACTGTGCCCGGGCCAATTCCCGCGACACCACCGCCGTCAGCCGAGCTGCTCCGGCGGCTGCCACGTCCCGTGCAACCGTCGCTGAAATGGCGCCGGTGCCAACAAATCCCCAATTGTGGATGTGTTGCTCGCCCTCGCCCCCGCTGACACTCATCGTTGCTCTCCGCAATCCAGGCGTTGCCGCTTCCCGTGACCGGTCGACGTCGGCCTCCAACATGTCGGGACGAGAGCCGCGTCCGTGGCGCGGCGGCCTGCCGGATCAGCCGATCCAGAGTCATTTTTCGCTGCCTCGTCACGGTGCCCGAAACCACAGTCGTTGCCGGCAATATAGACCCATTTGTAATGGATTTCATTGTTTCATTGAGGCACGTACTGCTGGAGAAATCGCCTACGGATGGAGGCTTTGGCAAGACATATGCGCAGTATTACGGCGCTAATCCCTGCTATGTAATCGATACCCTCCTGTGGACGCTGCCGACCTCAGCGCGGCGCCGACTCGTATCCGTCGAATGGATTCCTGTGTGGCTGTGCCTGTCTGGTTTCGATCGCATCCGGCAAAATCAGGCGACGCCACACTGCTTTGCGACTAGAATCACGTTACTGCATGGCCACGATTCGCGATGTCGCCGAAAGCGCCGATGTCTCCACGGCTACGGTGTCACGCGTGCTCAGCAATCCGGACATCGTTGCAGAGCCAACGCGTCGACACGTATTGAAAACAATCGAGCGGCTCGGCTACGCACCCAATGCAGCTGCCAAGAGCCTGCGCACGGCGGCAACCCGCAAACTGTTGGTCACGGTTCCTGACATCTCAAACCCTTTCTTCTCCAAGATCATCGAAGGCATCGAGGAGGCCGCGCAGCACGAAGGCTATGCGGTCCTGCTGGGTGATACGCACCACGACGCAGAAACCGAAGAGCGGTATGGCTCGATGCTGCACCGTCGTGAGGCCGACGGATTGATCTTCCTTGGCCACCGCCTGCCGAACAGCCTGAAGCCAGGTAAGCGCGCGGCCGATTTGCCACCAATCGTCAACGGGTGTGAGTACAGTCCGGAACTGGGCGTGCCTAGCGCGCACATCAACAACGAGCAGGCGGCGCAGCAGGTGATGGACCATCTTTACGGTCTTGGTCACCGTCGCATCGGCATCATCACCGGCCCCCTGGTCAGCCCGCTCAGCCGCGACCGCCTGGCAGGTGCGATGGCACGTGCGCGGGCGGAGAGCGCCGCCGCGCAGTTGTCCAAAGTGGAAGGGGATTTTTCGATCGCCTCGGGTATCGCTGCCGCCGCGCGGCTGCTCGCGCAACGCAGGCCACCGACCGCAATATTTTGCTTCAACGACGAAATGGCCATCGGTGTGCTCGACTATGCGCGCCGTGTCGGGATAAAAGTTCCCGAGTCGCTCTCGGTCGTCGGCTTCGACGATATCCGTTTTGCGCCCTACACCTGTCCGTCGCTCACTACGATCCGCCAGCCAATGCTCGATATCGGTCGTGAAACCGTGCGCTTGCTGCTGGGTATTTTGCGCGGAACGATCGACACCGCCGTTTCAATCACGCTGCCGCATACACTGGAGATCCGCGAGAGTACCGGACCCTTGCGGCGCTAGGCGTTATCAGCGGCAGTCCAAGTGGTGTCCGCAGTCAGCTCTCCTGGCGCGGGTAGCTGATCGACTCATTCCGGAACAGTGGCGTAAACAGCGCCATGACAATGGCGGCGAACGCGGCCGGCCACATCCAGATGCGGTACCAGTCGTGCTGGCCGTTGTTGTCGTAGTGGTCCGCTACTGCGCCGGCCGCCCAGAATCCCCCCAGCATGCCGACACCATACGTAGCGAGTGTGATCATGCCCTGCGCAGCGCTGCGATAGCGCTCACCGGCTTTCGAGTCTGTGTAGATCTGGCCGGACACAAAGAAGAAGTCGTAGCACAGCCCATGCAGGGCGATACCGAGAATGAGCAGCGGTGTGCTGTTCGCGCTCCCGCCATACGCGAAGAACAGATACCGCAACGCCCAGGAGAGCATGCCGATCACCAGCGTCCACTTGATGCCGAATCGCACCAGCAGGAGCGGCAGCAGCAACATGAATCCTACTTCCGATGCCTGACCGATCGTCATCTTGCCCGTCGCGTTACTGGTGCCAACCTCGATCAGGAACGGACTCGCGTTCTGGTAGTAGAACGCCAGAGGAACGCAGATGAGAATCGACGCCAGAAAGAAAACCGCAAAGTTCCGGTCGCGCAGCAATCGAAGGGCATCGATGCCCAGAGTGTCACGCAGAGTGCTTGCGTCCGAGCCTCGAGCCAGCGGTGGAGTGGCCGGCAAAGTAAGGCTGAAGATTGCCAGCACGGCAGAGATTACTGCACTCATGAGGAAAGTGTTTCTGAGCGCGCCGCTGGCTACTGCCTGCTGCGCATCCCAGCGGAACGCAAAACTGATCATCAGCCCCGCAACGATCCAGCCGATCGTTCCCCAGACGCGGACACGCGAGAATTGTTGGGATGGATCGCTCAGGTGCCGGAACGATATGGAGCTCACGAGCGCCAAGGTCGGCATGTACACGATCATGTAGGCGAGCGCGTAGGGATAGAACGGTGCGAATTGCTGCGCCTTGTACATTTGGTACAGGAGTGCCGCGCCGACCAGATGCAGCGCAGCCAGGATGCGCTCGGCGTTGAAGTAACGATCGGCAATCAGACCAAAAATGAATGGCGCCAGGATTGCGCCCCAGGACTGCGTCGAGAATGCCATGGCGGCCTGTGCGCCGGTTGCGTGGAAGTTCGCCAGCAGGTAGCTGCCTAGCGTGACGAACCAGCCGCCCCAGATGAAGAACTCCAGGAACATCATTGCCGAGAGCCGCCACCTGATGGAAGGGATCACGATCTGTGAGATCCATCCATCAGGGCCCGGGGCAAGTGCAGGCTTGCGGGGGCCACTGAGGAACTTGCATCAGCGCATCGCGAGGAATACCGCAACCCGCATCACCGTTGGTCGTGGTGCTCGGGTCGCAGCGGCCATTGCCTCGGGATCAAAACTTGAAGCCCGCACTCACACCAACGACCCGCGGTTCCTGAATACTGACCGAACCGTTCCCCACGGCGCCTACCGTGATGTTGTCTTCGAGGTTGCGGGCAAACGCCTGGACGTAGTATCGACCGTCCGGCGCGTTGTACGTCACGTTCAGGTCAGTCTTTGTATAGGCTGGCTGTCTGAACTGGTAGCGGTTGGCAATACTGATCATGTACTGGTCGTCGCTCCAGGCAACTCGCAAACCCACGTCCAGCCGCCCTCCATTCGGCAGCGGCGTGCGGTGGGCATAACCGAAAGAAGCGGAATATCTCGGTGCGTGATCCAACTGGCGGCCATTGAAGCTGAACGCAGGGTTGTTCACCGGATCGGGAACGAAATCGGTGTAACGCGCATCCAGCCAGTTCAGGGTCGCATCTATAGTGTCGTTAGCGCTCAGCAACGCGGTTGTGGAGAGTTCGACACCATCCACCCTGGCCTTCGCTGCGTTGGTCGTGCGCTGCCCCGGGATGGGCTCCGTGACGACCTGGCTCACCTGAAAGTCATTGTAGTCGTAGTGAAAAGCCGCCGCGTCGAAGCGGAACATGGAACCGAAGTGAAACTTGATGCCCGCTTCGTATGAGGTCAGCGTCTCCGGCTGGAAATACAGCAGATTTGCCTGCGCCGGGGTGTAGTTGCACCCGACCCCACCGGAGCCCTGAATGCACCCGTCGTTGAACCCACCAGCCTTGTACCCCGTCGAGACGGTGGCATAGATGAGTCCAAGCGGAGAGTCGTAATCGACACCAGCCTTCCACGTTGTCTTGGAAAACGACACCGACTGAATGTCCGAGGACCTGAGGCAAAGATTGCCCGTGCAGTTCGGAGTGCCCGGAGGGATGGTCGCCGCACTCGTGAATACTGAGTAACTCTCGCCGATACGGTGCTTTTCGTCGTCAGTGCTGCGCACTCCTCCCGTAAGATGTAGCGCCGGAGTAATGTCATATGTGACCTGGCCGAATGCCGCCTTGGACTCGGCGCCCGCGGGATGGCGTGGAAACCGCCCCGCAATCGCGCCCGGAGCGAAGAAACCGCCGAACGGCAGGTAGCGAGAGGCGTCCAGCGTAATACTCTCGCGGAAGTAATACCCGCCGACCTGGCCGTGCAGAGGCTTGTCCGCGCCAAACGCCAGACGCAATTCCTCAGAGGTCTCGAAGTAATCCTGCACGCCCGTGAATGGATTCTGGACGTTCCGGAAAAAGAAGGCCCCGGTCCATTCCTGATCCGCTTCCCGGTACGAACCGAGATAAGAGAGTTGCACCGGACCGAAATCGTAGGTGGCGTCAGCCATGATTCCATGGCTCTTGAAGTCCTTGAACCAGGGAAAATCGGGCGCGGGCGGCAGCAACAACTGCCGCTGCTCGTGGCTCGAGCGGCTGATATAGGTAGGATCCGTTCCCGGCGTCGCCGTGTTCGTAAAAAATCGATCGGCGGTTACAAGGCTGTCATTGTTGTAGACGTCACCTTTGTCTCTCGATGCATCAGCGATGACGACGAAGCTGAGTCGATCACTGAGCGTCTGGCCACCGAAGGAAAGGCGCCCGGACAACGCATCATATGCGGTCAAGGTCGATTCCGGTGCATTGACGATGTTGTAGTAAGCATCCTGCCGCCGGTAGTTGACCGCTGCTCGCACACTGAGGTCGTCATTGAGCGGGACGTTCAGCACACCCGTGGCGCTCGTGGTGCCGAATGACCCATGACTGGCGTCGAGGGCAACCTGTAGTTCATCGCCCGGCCGGTTGGAGATGACGTTGATCACGCCAGCTGTCGTGTTGCGGCCGTAAAGTGTTCCCTGTGGTCCCCGCAGAACTTCGATGCGACCCACGTCGTACAGCGCGGCGCCGACGTCTTCGATCCGGGACAGATAAATGCCGTCGAGCATGAATGCGGCCGAGGGGTCGCCTTTCTCGGTGCCGTCGGTGCTGGTTACACCCCGGATGGCGATGCGGCCCGGCCCGGTAATGGAGACGTTCGGTACCACCTTGGTCAGGGCCCGCGCGTCCGTGACGCCCGCATTGCGAATCGCTTCTGAGTCCAGCACCGTCATCGTGATAGGCGTCCGGGACAGCAGTGTCTCGGAACGCGTGGCTGTAACAGTAATCTCGGCGAGCTCAGGGGCGTCCGCGTCTGCTGGTTCTTCAGCAGCACGTGCGCTTCCAGCAGCAGCCATCGCAGCCAATACGGCCAGACATACCGGCGCGTTTGCATTGTGCGGTCTGATCGTCACTTCGAGTCCCCCTGTTTACGGCGAGCTGCGCGGTCAAACGACTGCCGGGTTGCCGGTCTTTTTGCAATTGTAATCGGTTGTATCAGCCATGTAAACGAAGACATTTATATTCACTACGCGCCACGCGCAGGTTCCGCTGGCCCAGGCGCAGTTCGCCCAGTGTTTCACGGACGCGCGCAGTGTCGGAGCGCTCTGGAGTAGATTGTTGTAATCGCTTACACAAAGAAATAGAGTCCGCACCCTCGTGGCGCAATGATCGGGTGGGTGGTCGTCATGGCGAAACCAGGACCCCGTCGGGATGCAAGTGCTGTCAGCCGCCGTGCATTCCTGATTGCCGCTACCGCCGCTGGGATCGCCGGCACACAAGGAGCTCGCGCCAAAGGCGCGCGTCAGTCAGCGGACCGCGCCGGACCCGGGAGCTCAACCTACAAAATGGGAATCCTGGGCACGGGTAACATCGCGGAGCGGGCCGTCATCATGCCCGCGCGGGACGTGCCCGAGTTGAGCATAGAGGCCGTGGGCTCGCGTACGGCACAGCGCGGCCGTGAATATGCTGACCGCCACCGTATCCCAAGGTCACTCGACTATGAAGCGTTGATCAGTGATCCCGCTATCGACATCGTGTACATCGCGTTGCCCGTGTCCTTGCATGCCGATTGGTCTGTGCGCGCCATGGAGGCTGGCAAGCACGTGCTGTGCGAAAAGCCCCTGGCGTCGAATACAGAGGAAGCCGTCAAGGTCGCGGACGCGATGCGCAAGAGCGGGCGTGTCTATATGGAAGCGTTCCACTACCCCTACCACCCATTTGCCAGGCGGGTGCGCGACATATTAGATACGCGTGCGATCGGTGCGATGGTGTCCGTCGACGCGAGTCTCGACATTCCAGCCCAGAAGATGCCGCCGAACAACATCCGGCGCCAATTTGCGCTGGGCGGCGGCGTTCTGATGGACGCCGGTTGCTATCCGGTGCGCGCCCTGCTCGACATCCTCGGCAACTTTGAGCGAGTGGTCGACGCAAGGGCTGACATCGACTCCGCCGACCCGCAGGTCGATATGACGATGAGTGCCACGCTGACATTCGCAGGGGGCCGACAGGGTCGACTCCACACGACGTTCCTTGCTACTGACAAGCTGCGGATGAACGTCACAGTGCACGGAGAGCGAGGAACGCTGGCCATCGACTCGCTCTTCGTTCCCCAGTCAGGAGGTGCACTACGGCTGGATTGGGAAGGTCACAGCTACTCGGAGAAGGCAGATTCATCGCCCAGTTATTTATTTCAGTTGCGTGAGCTGGTGCGCTGTATTCGAGACGGAGCGCCGGTACTCACCTCTGCGGACAACGGCATCCTCACCATGCGGGCGATCGACGCGATTTACACCAAGGCGGGGCTTCGATTGCGAGGCACGACCTGATGACCGCCAGCATGAGTCAGCGCGCGGACTACAGCTCGCGGATTCTGATGTTACGCCAGCGACATTTGGCACCGGGCCCCCACCGCGCCGCGCCCAGATCACCCTTGCCGTTTTCGTGAACTTCCAAAGCGATCGAACCTGAGTACCCGAGCCAGCCAAACATGGCGTCCTTGTCGTAGTTGGGCCATTGCAGGTTTGCCAGATCGATCTTCGAAATCAGTACATCATTGATGTGCGTGGTGATCTGAGGGTACTTACCCACGCTCCTGATCGTAAACTCGTTCCATCCCTGCCACTTCCAGGTCTCGAGAAAGGTTTCCTCGGAAGTGAAATATTGCAGCAAAGCCGCCTTCGCTGGTGTCACTGGCTCCAGGGGATTCGCCGGATCCAGCACGTACAGTCCCGAGCCGTCCGGTTTTCGGTCCAGGGCGAATTTGATCGCATGGAATCCGCCGAGACTATTACCGAAGTAGCCACCGATGCCCCCGGCCGGGCGATGATCGATGAGCACCTGAATTCCGGCCCAGTCACGATCGGCCTTGCGCAACGATATGCCGGAGTCCGTGGGCCAGTCATTGTTGACTTCGATCTTGAGCTCGAAGTCCATGAAATGCCTGTCGGTGAGCAGGAATCCGCCAAATCCGGGATGGTCCGGGTCCTGACGCCCGACAATGGCGCCATCTTCCACATACCATTGCGCGGGATAGAGCGGGGACTGTCGCACGATCTCCGGATCGATATTGTAGTGAGGTCCGCCGGGATAGATCGGACCAAAGATGCGAGGTGTTGCATGCCAGCCATGCAACGTTTTGCCGTCAAAAAGAGAAAACCATCCGCCCTTGTTCGGCTTGCGCTCATCTTTGTCCCGCCCCTGTGCCATGGCCACTCCTGCGGCGTCGAAAACACTCCCGCCAACCAGGCCGCCACCCAGAAGCGCGGCACCGCCAAGAGCCGACCTGCGAGTAACGCGGCGGCGCGTCTCATTCACGCGCTCATGGCTCTCTGTTTGCCGCAACCGGCCGCTCGGCGAGATATCGTTGTCAAACTTCATCCAGCGTGCCCCTTCTGTGCGCTGTAGAGCTCAAAACTTCACCCAGACTGCGCCGCGCTCCGCGCTCTCGACACAGCAAGCGACGAAGCGCAAACCGCGCAAGCCGTCCCTTGCGCTCGGGTAATTGCGAAGCGGTACTTCGCCACGCCTCACGCGCCGCACGTCTGCGATGAAGTCCTTGTAGATGACTGCGAAGGCTTCGAGATAACCCTCCGGATGACCCGCTGGTGCCCGCGTAGCTGCCTGTGCTTCGCTCGCACCCAGACTGCGACCGACGCGCAGGAGCTGCCATGGCTGCCGAGCGGGCGGCTTGTAGATGAGCGTATTGGGTTCCGGCTGTCGCCACTCCAAACCTCCGTTGGCGCCGTAGATGCGAATCGCAAGTCCGTTTTCCTCGCCGCAGGCGATCTGGGAGCACACCAGCGTGCCCTTGCCGCCTCCCTTCAGCCGCAACAGCACGTTGGCATCGTCATCCAGCCGACGCCCTTCGACGAAGCGGCTGAGATCTGCGCATAGCCACTCGATCTCGCGGCCCGCGATGTACTCGAGCAGGTTCTCGGCATGCGTACCGATATCGCCCACGCAGCCACTGATGCCGGCTCGCGCAGGATCGGTGCGCCACTCCGCCTGTTTATTGCCGGATTTCTCCAGCGGCTCCATGAGCCAATCCTGGTTGTACTCGACGAGCACCTTGCGAATCTCACCGATCGTTCCCTCGCGTACCATCGCTCGCGCCTGCCGTACGGCCGGATACCCCGTGTAGTTGTGCGTGAGCGCAAACAGTGTCCCGCCACGTTCGACGAGCTTCACCAGAGCCTCGCCCTCGCTGATCGTGAACGCCAGCGGCTTGTCGCAGATCACGTGAATGCCGGCTTCGAGGAATGCCTTGGCCACCGGCCAGTGCATGTGATTCGGCGTTGCGACGATGACGAAGTCGATGCCATCGGGCCGGGCGACCTCCTCTTGCGCCATTTCGATATAGGATGCGTAACTTCGCTCCAGGTACCAGGCATTCGCCGACGCTCTGGCGTTGTAAGGGTCTGCAGACATGGCGCCGGCGATTATCGTGGCCTGCCCATCGAGCTCCGCGGCAATCCGGTGCATGCCGCCGATGAAGGCACCACGCCCACCGCCGACGATGCCGGCGCGCAAGCGTCGGGCATCAGCAGCCTCTCTATCCATGCTGGCCCTCGTCCGTACCCGTCATCGCGCGCCCCCTCGCATTCGAACCCACGCACATCAGCTACAGCACACCGCTCCGGTGGCAGCTGGCAGCTTACATTCTTGATGTAAGCGATTACAACAAGCAGGCCGATTATCGAGTTGCGATCCGGCGGCGCGCAGCACGCAACTATACCGTGTCGGTTCGGGTGCTTCTGCTGCCGGGTGCTCGGCGTCTTGTCTCCGCGACGCTGTACGCAGAAAAGCCCCCCACCGCCCCCCCAACGTCCCCCTCCCACGCGGCGAATTCAGAAGCTGCCAACGCATCAAGATAAGGGTGCTGACCAAAAAAAGAGGCAGGTCAGTTCGGGTGGCTTTGAGGGGGACTGAAATGCTGAAGACTGGTATCTTGGCAGCTGCCTTCACTGCGTTGAATTTGCTGACGGCGGCATATGGCCAGGGTGGCGCTCAACCGGACGCCGCCGATCCCGATGACACTCAGGCCCCGGAGCTAGCAGCCGTCCGCGTTACCGGTTCGCGTGTCATCACGGATGGCAACAACTCGCCGACAGCGGTTGCGGTTGTGACGGCCGAGCAACTGGCGCCGACCACTCCCAGCAACATCCCGGATAGCCTGAACAAGCTGCCACAGTTTGTGGGTTCGAGAACGCAGGTCGAGCGGGCCCCGGGCAACTTCCTCAATTTGAGATCGATGGGAGAAGTCCGCGGCCTGATTCTGCTGGACGGGAACCGTCTCGCGCCGTCAGCGGTGAATGGTGCAATCGATGTCAACACGATTCCGCAGTTGCTGATCGAGCGCGTCGATGTCGTGACCGGGGGCGCTTCCGCGGTTTACGGATCGGACGCCGTTTCAGGCGTCGTCAACTTCGTCATGGACAAGGATTTCACGGGTCTGAAAGGTCTCGCTCAGTCAGGAGTCAGCGAGCGTGGAGACAATCGGTCCTCTCGGGTTGGCATCGCCGCGGGTACGTCGCTGTTCGACGGGCGCGGGCACATCGAAGGTAGTCTCGAATACTACGACAACGATGGAATACCGCACGTCGTGGATCGGAAGAACGGGGCTGCTCTCTACACCTACACTGGCGCGGGTACTGCAGCGAATCCGTTCCGGCTGACGACCAACAGCCGCATCACATCGTTTTCCCCCTACGGACACGCCATCGTTGGATTCAACTCTGCCGGCGGTGTAGTCGGCTCGATCGACTCGGTTTTCAGAGCAGATGGCACGATGGTTCCCTTCCAGCACGGGACGCCGACCGGCACCCCCGGCACGGAAAGTGGTGGTGATGGCGCAATTTTTCAGGTTCCGCTCACCTCGCCGCTCACGACGAAGCAAGGATATGTGCGCTTCGATTATCCCCTGACCGACAGTCTCAGCTTTCACGCCCAGAGCAGCTACACCGACTCGCACACGACGACCGCATACGTCCCGTTTCCAATCATGTTTCGGGCGAACGTGACCAGGATCTCGGCGCAGAACGCCTTCCTGAGGCCCGAGGTGCAGGCCAACTTCGCGCAGCGAGGCATAAGCGATTTTGCGTTCCTCAAATTCGAATATGGTCAGGAGCCAGTCGGATATGACTTCAGGACCAAGGCCACCTTTGCGAACGCCGGCATCGACGGCAGGCTCGGCAGGTTCGACTGGACGATCAACTATGCCTTCACTGAATCCCGGTTGGATGACGGGACGACTCATAACGTCTCAGTCGAGAAGCTTGCAGCGGCCCTGGATGCGATCGTGGCTCCAGCAGGCTTCACCGGATCGAATTACCTCGTGAACTCCCAGGCCCAGAGAGTGATCTGCCGTACGGCGGTCACTGTTCCGGGCGAGTACCCGGATTGCCTGCCGCTCAATGTGTTCGGGCCGGGAGCCGAAGACCCCCGCGCAGTCGCCGCGGTTCAGGAAAGGACCGGGAACGTGCTGACAAACCGTCTCCACACGATTCCTGTGAGTATTTCCGGAGACGTGTTCGATACCTGGGCCGGAACGGCCCGGGCTGCCATCAGTGGCGAATATCGGTCGTTGACTCTGCGAAATGTGAGCAACAATCGGCCCTCCACGGTTCCGGACTGCGTCGGCCTGACCGCCAACTGCGCGGGCTCGGCCGGCGCGTACGTTCTGGACACGTCGGAAAATGCCGACGGCAAGCAATCAGTGAAGGAAATCGCCGCAGAGGTGAATGTCCCACTCCTGGCCGAGGTCGCTCTTGCGCAAGCTCTCAATGTGAATGGCGCTTTTCGCTATACGGATTATTCCACCAGTGGCGGTGTCAGGACCTGGAAAGGTGGCCTCGACTGGCATCCCATGGATGGATTGAGCTTCAGAGCAACGCGGTCGCGCGATATCCGGGCGCCAACCGTGTTCGAATTGTTCGAGCCGATCGGCAGAGCACCGACGGGATACTTCGATGTCTTGACGAACACCAGCGGGTTTCCTCAGATTCAGAGTCAAGGCAATTCCACGCTAACACCGGAAATTGCGGATACGTACACGGTTGGCCTCGTCTATCGCCCAGGCTGGCTCGCTGATTTCAGCATCGCGGCAGATTTCTACAACATCGAGATCAGCGACGCGATCACGCTCGTCAGTGGTGGGGATCAGTCCGTGCAGCGGCGCTGCAACGAGAGTGGCGGAACCTCTCCGCTCTGCAGGCTATACGAACGGCCTTTCCCTTATTCCAATACCACCGCCGCGAACTTTCCAACGCAGCTCTATCGCCAAAGTCTCAATCTCAGTCGCACACGTACGAAAGGCATCGACGCCGATATCATCTATTCACCCCGCTTTGCCGGGGGAGACTGGTCGTTGCGCGTGCTGGCCTCCTACCAGCCTCATTTGACGACCGAGCGGTTGCCCGGCGAGGCGCCGATCGAGAGCGCTGGCGTCAACGGGTTGCCGAAGTACCGGATCACCGGCTTCGTGAACTACTCGCACGATCGCTTCTCGGTGAATCTGCAGGAGCGCTGGCACAGCTCGACCCGGCAGTCGGGCGACTCGCGGCTGGTTTACGACTATCCGGCAACGGAGGCAAAAGCCTTTACGGATCTTTCTGCAGCGCTCAAATTCAACGCATTCCGCGCAGCGCGCGGCGAGCTCTTTCTGACGGTGAACAATCTGTTCGATACCAACGCCGGAATTTTTCCGACGGCACCGGGCGTTCCCGGCTTCTCGTCCATCGTGACGAATGGCGATGACATTATCGGACGTTCGTTCGTAGTGGGCGTCAGGGGCTCGTTCTAGCGAGCCAACGGTCGCGCAGGCAATTCGAGGAGGAAATTAAATGAGTAAGGCAGGAATCGCGCAGCGCTGTGCGGTCGCTTCGGCTACCACGATGCTGTCCCTCAGCCTCGGCCTGGCAGCGGCGCCGGCGCAGGCAAAATCGGTGGCGGTCAATGTCGCCGACTACGACGCGCTCACCGACGAGCAATTGGGAGTTTCCAACTACGTCGTACACATCGCGACTCAACCGACTGGCGAATGGTACGGCATGGGGATTACTTCCTATCAAGGTGGTGACGAGGGGTACCGCTGGCAAATCGGATTCTGGCTGCAACCGCTCGGCATCACGCAGTATCGGCTGCCTGCCTACCGCGAGCTCTACCGGGAGTCTTTCGAGGGCTTCGTGGCCAAAATGGCCCATCGCGATACATGGAGCTTCTGGCTGGACACTTCGGTCGGCAACAAGCTCAGGGGAACGTACGGCGCACTCGGCCGGACGACGCCAACTGCCGATCCGATCATCCACGACAACATCAATTACAGCGCGAACCTGCTGGGTCTGATGACCATGCACGAGATGTTCTATCGCAATGGCAAATATCTCGCGCCTGCATCATTCGTCCTGAAGCGCTGGACGCAGGAAGGTGTCGAGGCCTTCGTTTATGACATGCCCAAGGTCGCACATGCGATAGCCGCGGGCTTCAAAGAGACCGGCGGTCGAGGTGTGGCGTGCGAGGTCTCGGGCATCTACCCCGCATACTGCAACCAGCTCGCCATGCTTGCTCTTACGCAGTATGACCAGGTTGTGCCTGGTAAGCTGGGTGCTGACACGATCGCTCACCATCGGGCGGTCTGGTCGGAGACGAGTGATCTCTATCGCATGGATGCGCACGCCGGGCACGGTGAGCATGCCCGTAAGGATCTGTTCCTGCCGCAAGCGTATTACGTCCACAATGGTGAGCAAGTGGACTGGGGCAATACGCTCATGATGAGCGTTCCTTATCTCAACGCCTGGTATCCAAAATACGTCGATCAGAACTACGACTTCTGGAAGGGGACCTTCCCCGTCGATGCGAATGGGACGATGCGGTTCGTGCCGACCGGTGCGGAAGTGCGGGATTCAAAGGGCGCAAGAGTGGCCAGGAATAGAGATGAGGATGAGCGCGCTGCGCTTGCGAAACTGCCCGAGGCGCAGCGACCGGGCCATGCTGAGACCGGCGAGACACCCAACTTCGTCTATTACAGCTCACTCGGTGCAGCCGAAAGGGGGGATCAGGCCTTCCTGTCAGCAATCAGGAACAGCGCTGCGAAGAACGGCAACGTTCCCACATGGCATGGCATCGAGTTCTTTTATGACCACAATGACGAGGCAGGTGATGCGCGCATGAGCCGCGGCGGTTCGTCATTGATGACCGCATCCTACCTGGTAGTCAAAGACGGCTACCGTACTTTGTACAATCAGCCCTGGTCGCAGGACGTGCTCAACAGCCCGCAAATCGAAGAGATCGCATGGCCAGGAGTTCTCGTTCGTCGCGCAACGTACGACAAGGCAAAGGGCGCGCTGGTGTTCACGCTCCTCAACTCGGGATCTCTGAACAAGCAGCGTGGCCCTGCCGTAGACACCGAGTTTGCCGTCGCACAACTGGATCCGGCGAAATCATATCTGGTGACACGCGACGGCAAGGCCCTCGGCCGTGTTTCTGGTGACAAGATCTCCGACAACAGCGGTGAATTGAGCTGGCGTGACAGTCGGTTGATGATCAAGGCCACGCTCAATGGCGACAGTTCGTACATCGTTCAGGCTCAATAGAGGCGCGGGTGGGATATCCGCCAAAGGCAATGCAATCGTCTTGAGCCTCTGGCTGATGGCGTGGGGAGCCGTAGCTGCGGCCCCGACGCCCCCCGGATGCTCCCCTGCGGCAGATCATGCCACTTGCCCGACTGAGATCAGCAGCGCAAAGCTGAGGCAGCTTCTCAGTCAACCTGCTAGCCATTTGCGCGTCGTAAATCTCTGGGCAGGCTGGTGTGCTCCATGCCGCCCCGAGCTCGAGATGCTCGCCCGCGTTCAGCGTGACCGGCGCTTTGCGGGGAAGATCGAGGTCGTGACGGTCAATCTCGATCTTCTCCGTAACAAGCAGGTGGCTCAGCGCATTCTACTGATGTCCAAAGCGAACGTGACCCGCAATCTGATGCTGGTACCGAACGACGCAGGTGACTTCTTGCAGGCCATGGGCGAGCGCCCGAATGCCACTATTCCATTTTCGATGGTGATCGGACCAGACGGCACCGTGCTTGCGCGCAAACATGGCGCGCTGTCCGAGGACGAGCTCGTCAGCTTTCTTGCTCAGCGACTCAGATGAGGTATCTGATCAGGCGACGACAACTGCGTGGGTCACTCGGCAGCGCCAGGTTGCCCACTGCCGCGACTGATGTGCGCCGAAGCCCTACAAGGCGAATGCAACGGCAGGAAGTCGACTACATCCCGGTCAAGTCGAGCTTGAAGGAGCGCTGCAGATCGGCAATTTGATCTGGCGTCAGATAACGCGGATTCAGACCTCGCAGCAGCAAGTACAGTTTCGCGGTCTCCTCGAGCTCTTCGACCGCGAAAACTGCGGCCTCCAGTGTGTCTCCGGCAACTACTGGACCGTGATTGGCCAGCAGCACCGAACTGTATTTCCCTGCAAGACCGCGAATCGCACCCGCTACCGCAGGGTCGCCTGGCCGGTAGTAGGGAACGAGTGCCGTGCGTCCCGCGCGCATGAGGCAGTAGGCAGTCATCGGTGGCAGAGCGCAATGCTCATCCACCTCGGGCAGCATGGACACGGCGACGCAATGCGTGGAGTGAAGATGCACGACGGCCCGCGCCAATGAGCGCGTGTCGTACAGAGCGGAATGCAGCGGAATTTCCTTTGTTGGCGCGTTCCCGGAAATCAGTCGACCCGTCGCATCCAGGTGTGACAGCGTCGCGGGGTCCAGGAATCCGAGCGAAGCATTCGTGGGAGTCGCGAGCCAGGTACCATCGTCCAGCCGCGCGCTGATGTTGCCCGATGCCCCTGGCGTCAAGCCGCGTTCGAACAGCGAACGGCCAAAACGACATATGGCATCACGAGTGTCGCTCACATTCATGCTTGCTCCCGACGAGCAGAGTTGGTTGGCAGCTCACGCAGTCGCACCTTCGATCAACTCGAATCCCAGATCCACGACTCTCGACGGCTCGTCGGTGAGAACCAGACGCGCGGCGGTTTCTCCCATGAGGACGCGAGGCGTACGGATCGTGGACAGGGGCTGCGGGGCGAATCGGGCAACCTCCAGGCCATTGGACCCAAACAGCGCCAACTGGTCAGGAATCGCAATTGAATTCGCCAGGCAATGAAAGTATCCCCCGATGGCCATGTCGTCATTCGAGAAATAAACCGCATCGATCGCCGGATTTCGCGCCAGCAGCCGGGCCAGACCGCTACGTCCTTCCTCGATCGATGACGGGCGCGCTACCAGTTCCTGGCCGGCAAGAGTCAGGCCGGCGCTCTCCAGAGCGAGTTTGAATCCGCGCAACCGCTTTCCCGCCCGCAAATCCAGTTCAATGTCGTGCCCCACATAGCCGACACGGCGATAGCCCCGGGCAACGAGAAACTCGGCGCTGGTACGCCCCGCTGCAAGATTCGAGAAGCCCACCACGAAGTCGATGCCTTTGCCGTCGATGTCGAATACCTCGACGACGCGTACACCACTGTTCACGAGCATTGCTCTGGAACGGGTGGTGTGCTCCAGACCGGCAATGATCAGTCCCGCTGGACGCCATGCGAGCATCGATTCGATCATGACCTCCTCCTGCGACGGGTCGTATTCCGTTACGCCGATGACGGACTTGTAGCCCGCCGCGTGGAGCGTCTTGTGAGCACCGCGCAGCAGATCGGGAAACACGATGTTCGTCAGGGACGGTATGACGATCCCGACCAATTGGGATCGGGTCGAGGCCAGCGTGCCGGCGATGTAGTTTGGCACATAGCCGATTTTTTCGACCGCCGCCAGGACTTTGTCGCGGGTCCGTGGCGAGAACGATCCTTGCTTTCGTAGCACGCGGGATACGGTGCTTGCGCCGACACCCGCTTTGCGAGCAACCGCGTTCAGAGTGGCGGAAGGTTTATTGCCTGTGCGGGAGCGTTTACTGGAGCGACGAGCTGCCAAATGAATTCCTTGTGATCGCGACGAGTTTGCCAGATTCGGTCGGGCCGGTTCATCCCGGCGCTCCTCGCGGCAACGGCTGCGGCCGATGATCGCGCGTCGCTCCGACCTGTTACCTGGTATGGCATATTTTCCGTAACTCGGGGACGGTGGCGCAACTGCAAGGCGGCGACGCCATCGAGTCATTGAAAGCCCCGGTGCGAAGAGCCGGCGGCACGAGGCGCACGTCCCGCTGCCGCTGTGTTCATCATCATCGCGCTCTACTATCTCACTGGTCTGGTGTAAGTCCTCCTTCTCAGACTTCGAAAGCGACCGCTTCGTATTCGCCGACGCCCGGCACAGTGACCTCAACCGTCGCACCGTCCTGCTTGAACGGCACGGGCACAGCGGCGCGCAACAGCCGAGCCGACTTGATCGGCTTGTCTGAAGCAACCGTCAAAGTCACCTTCTGCGGGCCCACCGCGAAAACTTCCCGAAAAGCTCCGCCGCGGAAATTGGGATTGGTGTGGTTCACCAGATGCACCGCGTAGCCGACCTCAGTCTGGAAGGCCGTGGTCTCGAGCAGGCCAACGCCCGCCACCTTCAGCGGACGCTGCTCGCGCGTTACCCAGCGCAAAGCTCCGGCGATCAGATCGCCGAGATCGCCCGAGCTGCTGCGCCAGTAGCCGGCCTCGATGTCCCCGGCCACGTAAACCAGCCGCGACTGACCGATCTCGCGCGCCACCAGAGTCTGCTCGGTGGTGTGGCTCGTCTTCGGGAACACCGCCTCGACCGGATAGCCCGGGTGCTGCGGAATATCGGTGAGGATCGCAGCGCCCGAGGTGGAGATCGGCACCCGCCAGGACGATCCGAGGATGTAAGTGGTGTTCTTGAAGCCCTCCACTATTGGATGTGATTGTTCGATCCGCTGGGTCGAAGGTGAGCCGACCCTGGCGGCCGCGCCCGGCCCGGCATCGGCGCCGTAGCCCAGACGTGGCCCCTTGGCGTGCATGCCGAACAGGTCGGCCAGCGCGAAGTCCGACCGCGGCTTGCCGGTCTCGTCGTAGAGCCCGGTTTCGAAGGTCGCCAGGATCGAGCCACCGCGCGCGACGTAGTCGCGGATCTGAGCCGCCTGCTTGTCGTCCATCGCGGCGATATTCGCCAGAAAGAGCACCGGGTAGCGGCCGATAATGTCGTTCGACAGCTCGCTATCGAGCACGAAGTCGAATGGAATGCGCTGCTCGGTGAGTATTTTGTAAGCGCCATGGAACGAATCGAGCAGCTCGCTGCCAGGAGGGGCGTGATAGACGCGGTTGTTGCGCGGTGATACCACCATTGCGACGTCGGCGATCGAGCGCACATTGTGGAAGTGACGGTCGTTGGCGTGCTGGAACGGCAGGACGTCGAGGCCGTTCTGTTGCCAGCGCCGATCTTCATGGAAGCCCTGCTCGAATCCGAGCCAGTGCAGATGGATACAGCCGCCCTGCGCCAGGGTCTGCCACATGCGCGTGCGCACCTCGGCCGGGTTGGCCGACGCCGTGCGCCAGCGGGCACCGCCCTGGTTGGCCCAGTTGCCCGTGGAATTCACCGCGGGCCGGTTGGAGATGAGCGCGCGCGCCATGCGCGTCATCTGACTGGCATCCCAGCTGGGCGCTGACTCCTCGCCCCGGCCCTGGTTGTCAGCGAACATCCAGACGGCGAGCGGCTTCAACTTGTTCATGTCGATCTCGCCGCCGCGCAGCCCGCCACCCAGATTCCCGGAGAAGATCGCGTCCTTGTTACGACGCGTCGCGGCCTTGTTGTAGAGATCCCAAAGCTCCAGAACGCGGCTTTCATAGGCCAGACGGTACGCCTCGCTCCTGGGATCACCGATCTTCCTGCAGGTCGCGCAGTAGCACGCTGACACGCGCGAGCCCGGCCAGCCGTTGGTGTAAACGCCATCGATCTTGAAGCGCGTCATGACCTCGTCAATCAGCTTCGGAATGAAGTCTGAGTAGTAGTCGCTGAACTGGCAGGTCCGCCCGTAATCGAACGAGGTGGTCGGATCTTTCGGATCGGCGCTCAGCGACGCCATGACGATGTCCCCTTTGGCGTTGCGCTGGAACCAGTCGGGATGCTTTTCTGCCAGTTCGATTTTGGCGATGTCGGGGCTCAGCCGGCCGATGGTGGGGATGCCTGCTTTCTTCGTCGCCGCGGCGCATTCGCCGAAGATGTCGCGGCCCTTGAGCCAGCGGCTGGTGGGATAGTCGGGAAGCTTCGTCGGGTAGTACGCGCCGCTGCTGTGGATGCTGATGAAGGTGCAGTCCGTCTTCACTGCCACCAGGTAGTCGATCCATTCCTTGACGTCGAACGTCTCGGCGTCGCGCTCCGTGAAGTTGAGCTGCATGATGCGCTTGACGCGCTGATGCCAGGCATTGGGAGGGAACACGGGCAAGCGGCCGGTGCCCGGTGATTGAGCCAGCACGACGTTCGGCGCCAGTAACGCCAGCCCGCTCAGAATTGCGAATTCCCGTCTGTTCGTAGTCATGGTGATCCCGTGTTCCAATGCAGAGGGTGTTGCTGTATTCGATTCAAGCATTCGAATTCATACAGCGAGGAAACTCTTCTTCCGGAGACCGTCAGGTTGCTGCGCCCGAGCTCGCACGGACGCCGGTCGCGTCGATGTATGCTCGAATGATGTCCGCAAAATTCGCGTCGGCCTCGAAGCCGAGGGCGCTGGCGCCTGGCGTTGCGAATCGCCCTGGCCAGGAATTGACGATGCGTTCGATGTTGGGATCCGGCTCCCACTTGATGAGGCCCGCAGTTGCGGCTCCGGCGAAACGCTCGAGAACGTCGACCATCTCGCCGACGGAAATCGAGAGCCCCGGCATGTTGATCGCCCGCACGTTACCGAGCGCTTCCGGCTCCAGCGATTGGCCATGCAGCAGATTCTTGATGGCATACTGAGGTGACATCAGCCACATGTGTGTGTCGCGGCTCACTGGGCACACGGCGCTCTGGCCAGCGAGCGGCTCACGGATGATTCCACTGGCGAAGCTCGACGCCGCCTTGTTCGGCGCGCCGGAGCGAACGCAGATCGTCGGCATGCGCAATGCGCGACCATCAACAAATCCCTTGCGGCAGTAGTCGCTCATGAGCAACTCGCACAGCAGCTTCTGAGTACCATAGGAGCTCTGCGGTGTGGGGGCAGTGTCGTCTCCCACGACCGCGGGCAAGACGCCGCCGAACACCGCGACGGAACTGGCGAGAACGAAGCACGGCTTGCGTGAGCCTTGTCGGGCGCGCTCCAGCAGCAGACGCGTCGCGTCGAAGTTGGCGCGCATGCCGAGATCAAAATCCGCCTCGGCTTGCCCGCTCACGACCGCTGCAAGATGAAAGATCGTATCGGTATCGGGCTCGAGAGCCTGTTCGACCACCTGCGTATCGGTGATCGATCCGACCAGCGTACGCACCAGCGGATCAGAAGCGAGTGGTGAGGGCGCGATATCGACGAGCGTCAATTGCGAAATTTGCCGCAGTCGACCGTCGCTGCCACGTAGCGTCCGCGATTCGAGGAGTGCCTGGGCGAGCGCCGTGCCCAGAAATCCCGCGCCACCGGTGATCAACACTTTCATTGCAATCCCCCACCGCTCTTACCACACCGATCACCACCTAGAAGGCCGCGATTTCGTAGTCGACGGCGGACGGCGCTTCAAAACTTCATGCGCAGGCCGAACGTGAACGCACGACCGAGTTGATCGTAATAGCCCGCCGAGCCGGCCGCCTGGGCGCGGATGATCGTGTTGCCGGCGAGCAAGGGCGGATCCTTGTCGAGCAGGTTTTCGACCTTCAGGAAGACGTTGACCCCATCCGAAATGTCGAATCCGGCATTCAAGGCCAGATAGAAATAAGCAGGATAGTCGTTCTTGTTGATGTCGAGGGGGCCGTAGCTCGTGTCGTACTTGCCCTTGCCGACGTAATTCCCCAGCAGGCTGAGATTGACCGGGCCGTTGCCGTAGGTGGTGCGCAGCGTGCCGCGCCAGTGCGGCGTAGCAGGCGTGCCGGCGATCAGGTTGACTTGCCCAGCCCGATCTATGAGGAGGCCGCTGGCCAGCGTCTCGAGGTGCGCGGTGTATGTGAAGTTGCCCGCGAAGCTCAGCTCGCCGCTCTGGCTGGCGAACAGGCTCGCCATCGGCAAGCGATAGGCGGCCTGCATGTCCCAGCCGTTGGTCTTCAGATAGGTTGCGTTGTAGGAGACTGCCTTCACGCGGAAGATCGCCCCCACGGCATCGCGCGTGATGCCGGCGCAAAAGTCCTGAGCCCCTGCGAAGCAGCGGTCGACAACGTCCTGGCCCGTCAATGTCGAGATGGCGTTGTCGAGTTGGATGTCGAAGTAATCGGCAGAGAAGAACAGGCCGGAGACGAAGTCCGGTTGCAGGACAACACCGATCGTCCGGGTCCTGGCGACCTCCGGCTGCAGATCCGGGTTGCCGCCGGTGATGGTCCGGATGGGCACCGTCACATTGGTGGCGCGGTCGACAACGGTCGCACCCTGGGCTTCGAAGTTGGCGGCGAACAGTTCTGACAGCTTCGGCGCGCGGAAGTCCTTCGAATACGTCGCGCGGATGCGGACTTGATCGTTGAGAGTCCAGTTGCCGCCAATCTTGTAGACATCCGCCCTGCCACTGGTGCTGTAGTCCACGGCCCGGCCCGCCAGGGAGAGCTCGAAGGACTCTGCGAGCGGCGCATCCTTCAACAGCGGAATTTTCAGTTCGCTGTAGAGCTCCTTGACGTTGACCTCGCCACGATAAGGCGCACTGGCGGCCTGACGCCAGCCGTTAACAGCGGCGACCGGATCGGTCTCCAGATCCACATCTTCCTTGCGGTATTCGGCGCCCACCGAGGCGCCGATCGGACCGGCCCAGGTGTGATAAAGCTGGCCGATCAGGTTCGCTGACACATCCAGCCCGTTGGCCGTGGTGTCATTGTGCGAGGTGCCGCCGAGATAGGCGATGGCCTGCGGCGTGATGGTGTTCTCGCCGAACAGGTTTACCGGCACGCAGCCATTGGTGGGGTTGGCCAGCGTCGAGCGGCAGATCGGCTGACCGTTCGGACCGATGACGGAGTCCTTCGCCAGCGCCCACTTCGCTTCGTCCCGATTGCCCGTGACGACGGCCGAGTACTTTGCTTGCGTGAAGGCGGCGCTCGCGTCCCAATGCCAGATGTCGTTGATGTCGCCCCTCAGTCCCAGGACCGGCCGCAGGTAAGAGTTCTCGGAATAGTTGTTGACCCGGCCGAATTCGGCGTTCATCCGCCCCATGGTGAACGACGCAATGTTGTTGGCGACCATGCTCGCGAGAATGTTCGCCGGCAGAAAGGCATTGTCCCGCCTGATGATGATCGTGCCCGAGTCGTAGCCTATGGTGTTGGTGTAGTGCCCGTCGGTCTCAGCGTAGAGTACTTCGCCGAAACCCTGCAGCTCGTCGGTGAAGTCGTAGGTCAGGCGGCTAAAGGCGCTCTTGCGCTTGTTCGCGGTGGCGAGGATCGCAAACTCGGGTGAGAGGAAGAGCCCACCGCCACCCTGCATCCACACGCCGCCGACATAACTGCCCAGCTGGAACGGGCTCTGCACGCCACCAGCGCCAAACTGGACGTTGCGGAACGCCCAGCTGTTGGCCGGCGCACCGGTGGTGGTCGTGGCGTTGAGGATCAGCCCGCCATTGGTGACCCGCGACAGCGTCGCGTTCGGCAGGAGCAGCTGGCGGT
>Ga0081539_10000754_pt1 | contig 64313 bp, 57 predicted proteins | sample TabmetS4T2R2_FD_71023 | JGI IMG/M metagenome (GOLD analysis project Ga0081539, IMG submission 71023) | Tabebuia heterophylla rhizosphere microbial communities from the University of Puerto Rico - S4T2R2 | ecosystem: Host-associated > Plants > Roots > Rhizosphere ...
GCCCAATGGCGGGCGATTCGCCTTGCCGGCGGCGCGGGCGGAGAGAAGGCTGCCGTTCCGGTACGGCGCGGCCGAGGACGTCGCGGTCGAGCTGCGCGGAGCGGGACAGGCCAGCCGGCAGGTCAACAACTTCTGCACGCCGGGGACCTTCGAATGTGACCGGCTGATCGCCTGCGAGGTGATCACGCCGGGTGGCAACTGGTCGTCGTACCCGCCACACAAGCACGACGAGGAGGCGGACGGCGAGTCCTGCCTCGAAGAGATCTACTACTACGAGGTCGCGGCCTCGCCGTCCGGCTCACCCGGCCCGGCATACCAGCGGGTGTACGGGCATCCGGACCGGCCGATCGACGTCTGCGCCGAGGTCCGCAGCGGCGACACGGTGCTCATTCCGTACGGCTGGCACGGCCCGTCGATGGCCGCGCCCGGCTACGACCTCTACTACCTCAACGTGATGGCCGGGCCGGGCGAGCGCGAATGGCTCGTCCGCGACGACCCGGCGCACGGCTGGGTCCGCGGCACCTGGTCCGGCCAGGACGTCGACCCCCGGCTCCCGATGACCTCGGCAAGGGAAAGGCTGGGCCGGCCCGCGGCGGAAAACCCTGGAGAAGGGCTGAGCCGGCCGGCAGCGGACAACCCGAGAGAAGGTGAGGGATCGTGAGGCTTACCGTCGCACAGGCCGTCGTGCAGTTCCTGGCCAACCAGTGGACCGAACGCGACGGCGTCGAGCAGCGTACGATCGCGGGCTGCTTCGGCATCTTCGGGCACGGCAACGTGGCCGGCATCGGGCAGGCGCTGCTGCAGGCGCAGCGGACGGGCAGCGCGGAGCTTCCCTATCATCTGGCGCGCAACGAACAGGCGATGGTGCACGCCGCTGCCGGTTACGCCCGGATGAAGAATCGGCTGTCCACGATGGCCTGCACCGCGTCGATCGGCCCGGGTTCCACAAACATGCTGACCGGGGCGGCGCTGGCCACGGTGAACCGGCTGCCGGTGCTGCTGTTGCCCAGCGACATCTTCGCCACCCGGGTGGCCGTACCGGTGCTGCAGGAGCTCGAGGATCCGCGGTCGTACGACGTCAGCGTCAACGACGCGTTCCGCCCGCTGTCCCGATTCTTCGACCGGATCTGGCGTCCGGAGCAGCTGCCGTCGGCGCTGCTGGCGGCGATGCGGGTGCTGACCGACCCGGCCGAGACCGGTGCCGTCACGCTCTGCCTTCCGCAGGACGTGCAGGCCGAGGCGTACGACTTCCCGGACAAGCTGTTCGAGAAGCGGGTGTGGCACGTGGCGCGCCCGGTGCCGGAGCCGGCCTTCGTGGAGCGGGCCGCCGCGGTGATCCGGTCCGCGAGCAAGCCACTGATCATCGCGGGTGGCGGTGTGACCTACGCGGAAGCGTCGGCGGAACTGGACGCGTTCGCCCGGGCAACCGGGATTCCGGTGGCCGACACGCACGCCGGCAAGGGCGCGGTGAGCTGGGACCACCCCAACTCGGTGGGCGGGGTCGGCTCGACCGGCACCCCGGTCGCGAACAAGCTGGCCCGCGACGCGGACGTCATCATCGGCGTCGGCACGCGGTACAGCGACTTCACGACCGCCTCGAAAACCGCCTTCCAGAACCCGGAGGTGCGATTCGTCAATATCAACGTGGCAGCGTTCGACGCCTACAAGGAGGCCGCGTTGCCGATCATCGCCGACGCGCGAACCGGCCTTGCCGCGTTGCGCGACGCGCTCTCCGGCTACCAGGCAGCCGTCTCCTACTCCGACGACGTGGCGGCCTGGCAGCGGACGGTGGACGAGGCGTACCACTCGGGGCACGGACCGCTGCCCTCCCAGGCCGAGGTGATCGGCGCGGTGAACCACGCCTGCGGCGAGCGCGACGTGGTGGTGCAGGCGGCCGGCTCGATGCCCGGCGATCTGCAACTACTCTGGCGGGCCCGAGACCCTAAGCAGTACCACGTCGAGTACGGCTACTCCTGCATGGGCTTCGAGGTGGCCGGCGCGCTGGGTATCAAGATGGCCGACCCGAGCCGCGAGGTGTACGCGCTGGTCGGCGACGGCTCGTACCTGATGATGTCGCAGGAGATCGTCACGGCGGTGTCGGAAGGCATCAAGCTGATCGTCGTTCTCGTGCAGAATCACGGCTTCGCCTCGATCGGGGCCCTCAGCGAATCGCTCGGCTCGCAACGCTTCGGCACCAGCTACCGCTACCGGGGCGGGAACGACGACTACGACGGCGGCAAGCTCCCGGTCGACCTCGCGGCCAACGCCGAGAGCCTCGGCGCGCAGGTGATCCGCTGCCGCACCATCGCCGACCTCACCCAGGGTCTCAAGCAGGCCCGCGACGCGGACCGTCTGACCGTCGTGCACATCGAGACCGATCTGCGGTCCCCGGTGCCCTCCAGTGAGAGCTGGTGGGACGTCCCGGTCTCCGAAGTATCCACCTTGGACAGCACCCAGGCCGCCCGGGCCGCCTACGACGCCGCAAAGCGCGGCCAGCGCGAATTCCTGTAGAAAGGGTCCTCCCTTGACAACCATCGAACACTGGATCGGCGGCACCGCTACCAGCGGCACCGGCACCCGGCGATCGCCGGTCTTCAACCCCGCGACCGGCCAGCAGCAGCACGAGGTGGCGCTCGCCGAGGCCGCCGACATCGACGCGGCCGTGGCGGCGGCCAAGGACGCGTTCCGGTCCTGGAGCCAGGCGTCGCTGAGCAAGCGTACGAAGGTCCTTTTCAACTTCCGTGAACTGGTGAACAACCACGTCAAGCAGCTCGCCGAGATCATCTCCGACGAGCACGGCAAGGTGCTGTCCGACGCGGCCGGTGAGGTGCAGCGCGGTCTCGAGGTGATCGAGTTCGCCTGCGGCATCCCGCAGCTGCTCAAGGGCGAATACTCCGACCAGGCATCGACCGGCGTGGACGTGTTCAGCTTCCGTGAACCGCTCGGCGTGGTCGCCGGGATCACCCCGTTCAACTTCCCGGTGATGGTTCCGATGTGGATGCACCCGGTGGCCATCGCCTGCGGCAACACGTTCATTCTCAAGCCCAGCGAGCGTGACCCGTCGGCGTCGAACCATGTGGCCGACCTGTGGCGGCAGGCCGGCCTGCCGGACGGTGTGTTCAACGTGGTGCACGGTGACAAGGTCGCGGTGGACGCGATCCTGGACCACCCGGACATCGCCGCGGTGTCGTTCGTCGGCTCCACGCCGATCGCCAAGTACATCCACGGCAAGGGGACCGCGAGTGGCAAGCGGGTGCAGGCGCTCGGCGGCGCCAAGAACCACGCGATCATCCTGCCCGACGCCGACCTGGAGTACGCCGCGAACCACCTGGCCGCCGCGGCGTTCGGTTCGGCGGGGGAGCGATGCATGGCGATCTCCGCGGCGGTCGCGGTCGGCGCGGCCGGCGACCCGCTGATGGATCTCGTCAACCGCAAGGCGAGCGAGGTCGTGGTCGGCTCCGGCCGGGACCCGAGGAGCGAGATGGGACCGGTCGTGACGGCCGCCGCGAAGGAGCGGATCGAGTCCCTGATCGGCAGCGGCGAGAGCCAGGGCGCCAAGGTGACAGTGGACGGTCGCGGCCTCAAGGTGCCCGGATTCGAGAACGGCTTCTTCGTCGGGCCGACGGTCATCGACCAGGTCGGCACCGGGATGGACGTCTACACCGAGGAGATCTTCGGCCCGGTCCTGTCGGTGGTCCGCAGCGACAGCGTGGACGCGGCGATCGACCTGATCAACGCCAACCCGTACGGCAACGGCACGGCGATCTTCACCAGCAGCGGCGAGGCGGCCCGCCGGTTCCAGCGCGGGGTCAGGGTCGGCATGATCGGCATCAACGTCCCGATCCCGGTGCCGATGGCCTACTACAGCTTCGGCGGGTGGAAGGACTCGCTCTTCGGCGACAAACACATCCACGGTCCCGAGGGTGTCTCGTTCTACACCCGTGCCAAGGTGGTCACCTCCCGGTGGCCACACGTCGAGCACGCGCACGGCGCATCCCTGCACTTCCCCACGGCCAGCTGAGAAAAGCATGGACATCCGTCATCTGCAGCTGGGCAGTTGTCCCGACTCCTGGGGCGTGTGGGCTGACCTGCGCCGGCGGCACCGTCGCCGGGGTGGGCGGCCCGCACAAGGACTTCGACGCCGTGCTGGCCGAGACTCGCAAGGTGGCCGAGCTGACCAGGGCGCTCGGCGCCGAGAATCTGATCTTCGTCCCGGTACCCGGGTACCGCGACGACGTCACCGGGGCCTACCACGAACCGGCCGAGCTGGACTCGGACCGGTGGCAGGCGCTGGTGGACAACAGCAACACCCTGGGCAAGGTGCTCGCCGAGGAGTATGGCCTGAAGATGCGGTTCCACCCGCATGCCGACTACCACGTCGAGACCCAGGCGCAGACCGAACGCTATCTGGAGGACACCGACCCGCGGTATGTGTCGCTGTGCCTCGACACCGGTCACCTCGCCTACCGGCGGGCCGATGTCCCCACCATGATCCGGAAGTACCCGGACCGGATCGGCTATGTGCACATCAAACAGATGGACCCGGCGATCGCCGATCGGGCGTTCGCCGAGGATCTGGCGTTCGGCCAGGCGGTGGTCCGGGGCGCGAGTGTCGAGCCCCCGGCCGGCCGGACGTCCCCTCCGTGATCGAGGCGCTCAGCGAGCTGAACGCCGAGTTGTTCGTCGTCGTCGAGCAGGACATGTATCCGGTCGACTTCGACATCCCGCTGCCGATCGCCACGCGCACCCGGCAGTACCTCAATTCCGTCGGCCCGCATTCGCGCTGACGGGCTATCGCCCCCATGGAAGGAAAACACATGACGACCAGGCGCACCCGGGGAGCTAGACTCCTCGCCGCCGCAGCCGCTGTGACCCTCGCGGTCACCGCATGCAGCGGCGGCGGCCGAGAGAAGACCGAGGAGACCAGCTCCGGTGGCGGCAACGCCGCGGGCAGCTCGGGATACACCATCGCGATGATCACCCACGAGACACCGGGTGACACGTTCTGGGACAAGATCAAGGCCGGTGCCAACCAGGCCGCCAAGGATCAGGGCATCACGCTGCGGTACTCCAACGACCCGGATGCCGGCAAGCAGGCCCAGCTCATCCAGAGCGCGGTCGACTCCAAGGTCAGCGGTATCGCCACCACCCTGGTGACGCCGAACGCCCTGGCCGGTGCGGTGAAGGCGGCCACCGACGCGAAGATCCCGGTGGTCGGCTTCAACTCCGGCATCGACCAGTACAAGCAGCTCGGCACCCTGATGTACTTCGGGTCCGACGAGAATCTCGCCGGTGAGACCGCCGGGCAGCGGATCGGCCAGGCCGGCGCGAAGCACCCGCTGTGCGTCATCCAGGCCGCCGGCTCGGTGGCCCTCGAGGCCCGCTGTGCCGGTGTCAAGAAGGCGGTGCCTGGCACCGAGAACATCCAGGTCAACGGCGCCGACGACGCGGCGGTGGTGTCCACCCTGCAGGCCAAGCTGTCGCAGGACAAGTCGATCGACTACATCGTCACCCTCGGCGCGCCGATCGCCATCGACGCCCTCAAGGCCATGGAGCAGGCGAACAGCTCGGCGAAGCTGATCACGTTCGACCTCAACCAGGAGGCCGCGCAGGACATCCAGGACGGCAAGATCGAGTTCTCCATCGACCAGCAGCCTTACGTGCAGGGTTACATGGCGGTCAGCTCGCTCTATCTGTACCTGAAGAACGGCAACGACGTCGGCGGCGGCAAGGCCGTGCTCACCGGTCCGTCGTTCGTGGACAAGACCAACATCGGCACGATCCTGCCGTTCACCAAGAAGAACACCCGGTAGCCCGTCCAACCACCCCTCATCGATGGCCGCCGGCCTTGCCGGTCGGCGGCCACCGGTAGCACTGATCGGAGTTCCGCCATGAGCCAAACCGTCCAGACGGCTCCGGCTGCGGCGCCGTCGGAGCCGTCCAACCGAGTCAAACTCGGCCTGTCGAACCGCCTGCTCGCCCGTCCGGAGATCGGCGCGCTGGTCGCGGCCGTCATCATTTTCATCTTCTTCCTCAGCGTCGCGCCGTCGTTCCGCTCGGCCGAGTCCTTCTTCACCGTGCTCTACCAGTCGTCCACCATCGGCATCGTCGCCGTCGCGGTCGGCCTGCTGATGATCGGCGGCGAGTTCGACCTGTCGGCCGGCGTCATCACCATCACCGCCGGCCTGGTCAACTCCATGATCTGCTGGTATTTCGGCATCAACCTGTGGGTGGGTGCGCTGGTGTCCCTGGCGTTCTGCCTGCTGATCGGCTTCCTCAACGGCTACCTGGTGATGAAGACCGGCATTCCCAGCTTCCTCATCACCCTGGGCACGTTCTTCGTGCTGCAGGGCGCCAACCTCGGCGTCACGAAACTGGTCACCGGCACGGTGTCCAGCTCGGACATCAGCCAGATCGACGGCTTCGACTCGCTCGCCGCGATCTTCGCGTCCAGCTTCAAGATCGGCGGCGTCACGATCTGGATCACGGTGATCTGGTGGATCCTGTTCATCGCGCTCGCGGCCTGGATCCTCACCCGAACCCGCACCGGCAACTGGATCTACGCGGTCGGCGGCGCGCCGGACAGCGCCCGCGCGGTCGGCGTGCCGCTGGTCAAGACGAAGATCGCCCTGTTCATGACGGTGTCGTTCCTCGGCTGGTTCGTCGGCATGCACTCGCTGTACCGGTTCAACACGTTGCAGGCCGGTAGCGGCGTCGGCAACGAGTTCCTCTACATCATCGCCGCGGTCGTGGGTGGCACCCTGCTCACCGGCGGCTTCGGCAACGCGATCGGCGTCGCGATCGGCGCCTTCATCTTCGGCATGACCAGCCTGGGCATCGTCTACGCCGGCTGGGACCCGAACTGGTTCAAGGCGTTCCTCGGCGTCATGCTGCTGCTCGCCGTTCTGGTCAACCTCTATGTCAAGCGGCTCTCCACCACGAGAAAGGTGGGCTGATCATGACCGACACCCTCGCCGAACACGCCGACACCCATCTGGTCAAGGGCGAACCGCTCGTCGAGATGGACGGCGTCGGCAAGAGCTACGGCGCGATCCGGGCACTGCGCGGGATCAACCTGCGGGTCAACGCGGGGGAGGTGACCTGCGTGCTGGGCGACAACGGCGCAGGCAAATCCACCCTGATCAAGATAATCTCCGGCCTGCACCCGCACAACGAGGGCACCCTCAAAGTGGACGGCGAGGAGGTCTCCTTCTCGTCTCCGCGGGCGGCGCTGGACCACGGCATCGCGACCGTGTACCAGGACCTCGCCGTGGTGCCGTTGATGGAGGTCTGGCGAAACTTCTTCCTCGGCTCCGAGATGACTGCCGGCAAGTACCCGCTGGCCGGGCTGCGGGTCAAGCAGATGAAGCAGATCGCCGACGACGAGCTGCGCAAGATGGGCATCGTGGTCAAGGACATCAACCAGCCCATCGGTACGCTCTCCGGCGGCCAGCGCCAGTGCGTGGCGATCGCCCGCGCGGTCTACTTCGGCGCCCGGGTGCTGATCCTGGACGAGCCCACCGCCGCGCTCGGCGTCAAGCAGTCCGGTGTGGTGCTCAAGTATGTGGCCGCCGCCCGGGATGCCGGCCTCGGCGTCGTCTTCATCACCCACAACCCGCACCACGCGTACATGGTGGGCGACCACTTCGTGATCCTGAAGCTGGGCAGCACGGTGCTCGACAAGACCCGCCAGGAGGTCAGCCTCGACGAGTTGACCGCGCAGATGGCCGGCGGCGATGAGCTCGCCGAACTGTCCCACGAACTGGGGCGGCGCTGATGCCCAAGCTCGAACCACTGAGCGTGGGGGTCATCGGCACCGGCATGATCGGGCAGGACCACATCCGGCGGATGACGTCGGTCCTGTCCGGCGTGCGGGTCACCGCCGTCACGGACGTCGATGCCGGAGTCGCCGCGACGGTGGGCGAAGGCATCGGCGCCACGGTTCATGCCACCGGCGAGGACCTGATCGCCGACCCCGCGGTGGCGGCCGTCGTCGTCTGCTCGTGGGGTGGATCCCACGAGCAGTACGTCCTGGCCTCCATCGCGGCCGGTAAGCCGGTGTTCTGTGAGAAGCCGCTGGCCACCTCCCAGGAGGCATGCCTGCGGATCGTCGAGGCGGAGGTCGCGTACGGCAGCCGGCTGGTGCAGGTCGGGTTCATGCGGCGGTACGACGCGGCCTACCGGGCGCTCAAGCGGGTGGTGGACTCGGGTGACATCGGTGCCCCGCTGCTGATGCACTGTGCCCATCGCAATCCGAGCGTGCCGTCGTACTACGAGAAGGAATCGGCGATCGTCGACACCGCGGTGCACGAGATCGACATGGTGCGCTGGATGTTCGGTTCCGAGATCGCCGCCACCCGGGTACTCATCCCACGCAAGAGCCGCAATGGCGGCGACCTCCAGGACCCGTTGCTGCTGCTCCTCGAGATGGACAACGGCGTGCTGGTGGACGTCGAGATCTCGGTGAACATCCGGTACGGCTACGACATCCGCGGCGAGATCAGCTTCGAGGAGGGCGTGGCGGCGCTGGGCGAGCTGAGCCAGGTCGCGGTACGCCGCGCCGGCGGGCTCACCACGCCGGTACCGGTCGACTGGCGGGAACGCTTCATCGCCGCGTACGACGTGGAGTTCCAGGAGTGGATCGACGCGCTCGCCCGCGGTTCCGGCCCGACCGGTCCGAGCGCGTGGGACGGCTATGCCGCCGCGGTGGTCACCGATGCCGGCGTCGCGGCCCTGCACAGCGGTGACCGGATCGAGGTCGTGCTCGCCGAGAAACCGAAGCTCTACGAGGAGGCCTGACCCGTGAAGATCGCGCTCGACCCGTACATGCTGCGCAGGGTGCCACTGCTGGAGTTGCCGCGCCTGGTGGCCGACCTCGGTTACCGGTACATCGAGTTGTCGCCGCGCGACGACTTCCTGCCGTTCTTCCTGCACCCGCGGGTGGACAACGCCGGCGTCGCGGCGTTCAAGCGGGAACTGGCCGCCGCCGAGGTCGAGGTGGCCTCGGTGCTGCCGCTGTACCGCTGGTCCGGGCCGGACGAGGACGAGCGTCAAGCGGCGGTGCGTTACTGGAAGCGGGCCATCGAGGTCACCGTCGACCTCGGGGTGAACGTGATGAACTCCGAATTCAACGGCCGGCCCGAGCAGGCGGCACGGAGTGAGTCGCAGTTCTGGCGGTCGATGGAGGAGCTGCTGCCGATCTTCGAACGCGAGGGCGTACGCCTGGTGCTCGAGCCGCACCCCGACGACTTCATCGAGGACGGCGTGGCCGCCGTCGACATGATCAGAGGCATCAACTCCGATCTGGTCAGCTTCCTGTACTGCGCACCGCACACGTTCCACCAGGGCGGCGACCTCGCCGCGGTGATAAAGCGCGCCGGGCCGTTGCTGACCCAGCTGCACATCGCCGACTCGTTCGATCACCGCGGCTCGTCCGGGCTGCGGTACATCGTGAACCCACCGGGCTCCACGGCGCGGATCCACCAGCACCTGGACATCGGCCAGGGGGAGGTGGACTGGGACTTGTTCTTCCGGACCCTGGCCGAGGTGAGGTTCGACGGCATCGCCACTGTGTGCGTCTTCGCCTGGGAGGAGCGGGCCGAGGACAGCGCCCGCGTCAACCTGACAAAGGTGAACGAGTACCTCGCCAAGTACACCGGTTGACCGTTCCATCGGTGAGCGAGTCGATCTTGGAGTTGTGGTGCCTGCTACGGCCGTTAATGCGGCTTTTGTGGGGCACCACAACTCCAAGATCGATCTTCAGGACCATGGGGAGCGCCTGATCGCGGCGGACCCGGCGGTGCGTCACGGGCTGACCTGCAAGGCATATCCGATGCCGGGTGCATTCGTGCGTCGCTGACCGCCCGGACGCGCGCCATGCCGCCCCCGGGCCCCGGGCCCACGGGACGGCACCGGCGTCAGACCCCGGCCCGGCCGGCGGCGGCGATCAGGTTCTCCGCGGCCTGGCGGAGACCTTCCACCTGGTCCAGTTCGGTGTCCTCGTGCTCGATGTTGACCGCCATGTCCGGATCGACGGCGTGCAGCGCCTGCAGGAACGGCACCCAGAAATCGTCGACGGTGTGCCCGCGGCCGACCGCGACGAACTGCCAGGACGCCTGCCGGGGCCACTGGTTCAGGGTGTTGTCACCGCCGATGTTCAGCGGGTTCGCGTCGGCCGGCGTACGGGCGAACCGGTCGTCCAGCACCCCGTACAGCTTGACGTTGTCGGCGTTGATCCGGGTGTCCTTCGCGGCCGCGTGGAACACCAGCTCACCGAGGTACTCGACCGCCGCCACCGGATCCATGCCCTGCCAGAACAGGTGCGAGGGGTCCATCTCGGCGCCCACGTGGGTGGCGTTGACCTGCTCGACCAGCCGCTGCAGGGTGGGCGGGTTGAAGACCAGGTTCTGCGGGTGCATCTCGATGGCCACCTTGACGTCGTGGTCCGCCGCACGCGCCTGGATGTCCTTCCAGAACGGGACCGCGACCTCGCTCCACTGGTAGTCCAGGACGTCGAGGTACTGGCTGTCCCACGGATTCACCACCCAGTTGGCGACCTTGCCGCCCGGCTCACCTGCGGGCAGGCCGGACATCGCCACGATCCGCTTGACGCCGAGCGCGGCGGCCACCTCGATGCTGCGGCGCAGGTCGTCGGCATGCTTCGGGCCCACCTTCGGATCCGGGTTGAGCGGGTTGCCGTTGACGTTCAGGCCGGTCAGCGTGATGCCGGCCTGCTGGAACCGGCCCAGGTAATCCTCGCGGGCCCCGGCACTGGCCAGGATGTCGTCGATCGGCAGGTGCGGGGTGCCGATGAACCCGCCGGCGTTGATCTCGGCACTGGTCAGACCGAGCTCGCTGAGGATCTTGAGGGCTTCGTCGAGGGGACGGTCGTGCAGGCAGGCGGTGTACGCGCCGAGCTTCATGGTGAACCTTTCTAGACGGAGACGGGCTTGTCGGTGGCGGCGACGACCGCCTCGAGAACCTTGAGGTTGTGCAGGCCGTGCGCCATGTCGGGGCACGGCGGCAGCTCCTGGACGCCGGCGATCTGGTCGAGGAACGCCTTCGCCTGGAAGATGAAGAAGTCGTTCTGACCGTGTCCGACGGTCGGGAAGTCCATCGGCAGGCCGCGCGCCATGTACGGGTGCCACGGGCCGATGAAGACGGTGCGGGCGCCGTTGACAGCCTCGCCCGGTCCGCCGTCGATGATGCTGAACTCGGCCGGCCGGGTCAGGTCGAAGGACGCCGTGCCGCCCTCGCAGAACAGGTGGAAGCGCAACGAGTTGGCGTGCCCGTACGCCACCCGGGACAGTGCCAGGGTGCCCACCGCCCCACCGGCGTAGCTCGTGGTGAACGTGCAGACGTCCTCGTTCTCCACCGGCACCCGCTCGTCGCTGAGCTGCACCCCGCCGGCGTGGCCCATGGCGACGCCGAGCGGCTTCGGGCGTTCGGTGATCAGCGTGGCCATCGTGGTGCCCTGCACCACCGCGGTGTCCCCGCAGAAGAACTCGGCCAGGTCGACCATGTGGCTGCCGATGTCGGCGAGCACGCCGGAACCGGGGCCGCCTTGATATCGCCAGCTCATCGGGCGCTGCGGGTCGAAGCCGTAGTCGCACCAGTAGTCGCCGATGAAATGCCGGACCTTGCCGAGGTGCTGCTCGACCTGTTGCTTGATGGCGTTTATCGCGGGGGAGCGGCGGAAGGTGAAGCCGACCGCGTTGACCTGGTCCGGGTGCGCCCTCGCGGCGTCGACCATGGCCTGGGCGTCGTCGACGCTGGGCGCCAGGGGCTTCTCGCAGAGCACGTGTTTGCCGGCGGCGAGCAGCGCCTCCACGATCGGCCGGTGCAGGTGGTTGGCCACCGCGACGCTGACCGCGTCGATGTCGGGTGCGTCGACGATCGCCTGCCAGTCGGTCTCGGTGCGCTCGAAGCCGTACCGCCGGGCGGCGTCGGCGGCGAACGGCTCGTGCACGTCGGCGATGGCCACCAGGCGGGTGGCCGGGCGTTCGGTGTTGAAGACGGTGGACGAGTTGCGGTACGCGTTGGCGTGTGCGCGGCCGACCATGCCGGCCCCGATCACAGCTACGCCGATGGGGGAGGACATCGGAGAGAACACCCTTCTTAAAGCGCTTTAACTACGGGTACTATCCGGTGAGATCTCACGGCGTGTCAAGAGTGTTACGGAGGTCAATTTCGGTGGATCATCGTCCCCGGCTGGAAGACGTGGCGGCTCGTGTCGGCGTCTCCACCGCCTCTGTCTCGTTGGTGCTGCGCGGAGCCCCCGGCCCGAGCGCGGAGACCCGGCGCCGGGTGCTGGAGGCGACCGCCGAGCTGGGCTACCGTCCCGACCGGACGGCCAGCCTGCTGGCTCGCCGGCGGCGGCACCTGCTCGGCGTGATGCTGGACGTCCGCAACCAGTTCCACGCCGAGCTGGTCGAGGAGATCCAGGTCGAGGCGGACCGGCTCGGGTACGAGGTGGTGCTGGCGACGCTCACCAGAACGCACGACGAGCACCGGGCGATCGAGTCGCTGCTCGATTTCCGCTGCGAGGCCGTGCTGCTGCTCGGACCGGACACCCCGGACGCCGGGCTCGGCAAGCTGGCCACCCAGGTCCCGGTGGTGGCGATCGGCCGCCGGGTGAAGGGAGCCGAGGTCGACGTGGTCCGCTCGGCGGACACCATCGGCGTCGGCCAGGCGATACGGCACCTGACCGATCTCGGTCACCGGAAGATCACGTTCGTCGACGGTGGCAACGGCGCGGTGGCCTCGGCGCGCCGGCGCGGCTACCGCGAGGCGATGCGGCGCGCCGGCCTGCAGACGCTGGTCATCCCCGGCGACCACACCGAGGAGGGTGGCATCCATGCCGCTCGCCTGCTGGTCGCCGCTCCGGATCGCCCGTCGGCCGTCGTCGCATCCAACGACCGTTGCGCGGTCGGGCTGCTGGACGCGTTGGTCCGCGCCGGCCTGGACGTGCCCGGGGACATTTCGATCGTGGGGTACGACGACAGCACGCTCGCCCGGCTGGCGCACATCGACCTGACGACCGTCAACCAGGACGCGCCGGCCCAGGCCCGGCATGCGGTGGCCGCCGCCGTCTCCCGCCTGGACGAGGATCGGGCGGACGCCGTCGAGGTGGTCCTCCGCCCCCGCCTGGTGGTGCGGGGTAGCACGGCCGCCTTGACCACAGGCTGACCGCCCGCCGGGCGGCCCGTTGCAGATCGGCGAGGGCCGGCACGGTTCGGCTGATCAACTGCGGCCGAGCGGACGGGAGATAATGGCTGAAGCCAACAACCGCACAGGAGCGCAGATGACAACCCCCACCGAGTTGTACGAGACGCACCGCGAGTTGCTCGACCGGGCGATCGCCGCGGCGGGTACGCGAGCCTACTGGTCGGCCTATCCGGAGTCGCCCAGCAAGTCGGTGTACGGCGAGGACGCCGCCCCGGCCGGTGAGCGGGCGTTCCGTGCACTGCTGGGCACCGACTTCCCGGTCGACCTGCCCGGCGCCACCGGCACCGTGGCCACCGAGCGCTCGCCGTACGGCTTCGACCTCGGTGTCCGTTATCCGCGGGCCGACCCGGCCGCCCTGGTCGCCGCCGCTCGTGCCGCCACGCCGGCCTGGCGTGCCGTCGGCCCGCGGGGCCGCGCCGGCGTCGCCGCCGAGATCCTCCGCCGGATCAACGCCCGCTCCTTCGAGATCGCGCACGCCGTGCAGCACACCACCGGCCAGGCCTTCGTGATGGCTTTCCAGGCCGGCGGCACGCATGCCCAGGATCGGGGTCTCGAGGCGGTGGCGTACGCGCTGGCCGCCACCACCCGCATGCCGGCCACGGCGAGCTGGAGCAAACCGCAGCGCGGCGGCGACGCGCTGACCATGACCAAGACGAGCACGGTGGTGGGCCGCGGGGTTGCACTGGTGATCGGCTGCAACACCTTCCCGACCTGGAACGGCTATCCCGGTCTGTTCGCCAGCCTGGTGACCGGCAACCCGGTGATCGTCAAGCCGCACCCAAGCGCGGTCCTGCCGCTTGCCCTGACCGTGCTGATCGCCCGCGAGGTGCTGACCGAGGCGGGTCAGGATCCGAACCTGGTCACGCTCGCGGTCGAGGAGCCCGGCGACGGCATCGCCGTCACCCTGGCCACTCACCCGGCCGTACGGATCATCGACTTCACCGGTTCCAGCGAGTTCGGTAACTGGCTGGAGGCCAACGCCCGCCAAGCGGTCGTCTACACCGAGAAGGCCGGCCTCAACACGGTCGTCGTCGATTCCACCGATGACTACACGGGGCTGCTGCGCAACCTGTCGTTCTCGCTGTCGCTCTACAGCGGGCAGATGTGCACCACGCCGCAGAACATCCTGGTCCCGTCCGACGGCATCGAGACCGACGCCGGGCGCCGCACGCCCGACGCGTTCGCCGCCGACCTGGCCGGCGCGGTGGACAAGCTACTCGCCGACCCGAAACGCGCGGCCGGCACGCTCGGCGCGATCGTCAACGACGAAGTGCTGTCCCGGGTTACCGAGGCCAGCGGCGCGCCGGGCGTCGTCCGGCGGACCGCCGAGGTGGCCGACGAGCAGTGGCCGGAAGCGGTCATCCGGACCCCGGCCATCGTGCGGCTCGACGCGGCCGACGAGAAGGTGTACACCCGCGAGTGGTTCGGACCGGTGTCCTTCGTGATCGCCACCGAGTCCACCCGGCACAGCCTGGAACTCTTCGTCGAGACGGTCCGGGATCACGGCGCACTCACCGCATCGGTGTACTCCACGTCGCCGCGGGTCGTCGCGGCCGCCCGCGAGGCCGCCCTGGACGCCGGCGTCCATCTGTCCGAAAACCTCACCGGCGGTGTCTTCGTGAACCAGACGGCCGCCTTCAGCGATCTGCACGGCACCGCGGCCAACCCGGCCGCCACCGCGTCGCTGTCCGACGACTGGTTCGTCACCGGCCGGTTCTGCACGCTGCAGTCGAGGCACCATGACTGACGTCTTCCTGGTCGGCGGCGTGCGCACCCCGCAGGGCAAGTTCGGCGGGTCGCTCGCCGGCGTCCGCCCGGACGACCTGGCCGCGCTGGTCGTCGGCGAGGCGGTGCGCCGCGGCGGCGTCCCGGCCGATGCGGTGGACGAGGTGGTGCTCGGTGCCGCCAACCAGGCGGGCGAGGACAACCGGAACGTGGCCCGGATGGCCGCGCTGCTCGCCGGGTTGCCCGAGACGGTGCCCGCGTACACGGTGAACCGGCTCTGCGCGAGCGGCCTCACCGCGATCGTCTCGGCGGCGCAGGCCGTGCGCTGCGGTGAGGCCGACCTGATCGTGGCCGGCGGTGTGGAGTCGATGACCCGGGCGCCGTGGGTGATGGCCCGGCCCGGCACGCCGTGGGCGCGGCCCGGTGAGGTGGTCGACTCGTCGCTGGGCTGGCGGTTCACCAATCCACGATTCGCCGGCACCAAGCCACCGATCACCCTCAGCATGGGCGAGACCGCCGAGGAATTGGCCGCACTGGACGGCATAAGCCGCGCGGAGAGCGACGCGTACGCCCTGCGCAGCCACCAGCGCGCGGTGGCCGCGATGGACGCGGGCCGGTTCGCCGGCGAGATCGTTCCGGTCGGCGAGGTCGCGGTCGACGAGATCCCGCGGCGCAACTCCAGCCCGGAGCGGCTCGCGGCCTTGAAGTCGGTGTTCCGCTCCGACGGCGTCGTCACGGCCGGTTCGTCGTCGCCGCTGTCGGACGGCGCGGCCGCCGTCGTGGTCGCCGGCCGCAGCGCGATCGACCGGTACGGGCTGACCCCCCGGGCGCGCATCGTTACGTCGGCCGCAGCCGGTGTCGCGCCGCACGTGATGGGCCTCGGCCCGGTGCCGGCCACCGAGAAGGCGCTGGCCCGGGCCGGCTGGACGGCCGGCGACCTCGACGCGGTGGAGCTGAACGAGGCGTTCGCCGTACAGTCGCTCGCCGTGATCCGCCGCCTCAAGTTGGACGAGGAACAGGTCAACGCGGACGGCGGCGCGATCGCCATCGGCCACCCTCTCGGCTGCTCCGGCGCACGGCTCACCGTGACGCTGCTGGGCCGGATGGAACGGGAGAACGCACGCCGCGGTCTGGCCACCCTGTGCGTCGGTGTCGGGCAGGGCGTCTCCATGCTGGTGGAGCGCCCATGAGCACATCTTCTACACCCGGGAGGCCCGCTATGACGGCTGAACCCCTGGCGGCAGGCGAACGGATCTTCGCTGAGACGATCGAGAGGGACCAGCGGATCGAGCCGCGGGACTGGATGCCCGACGCGTACCGGAAGACGATGATCCGGCAGATCGCCCAGCATGCCCACTCCGAGATCATCGGAATGCAGCCGGAGGGTGAGTGGATCACCCGGGCGCCGTCGTTGCGGCGCAAGGCCATCCTGCTCGCCAAGGTGCAGGACGAGGCCGGGCACGGGCTTTACCTCTATTCGGCGGCGGAGACGCTGGGCGCGGACCGCGGCGACCTGACCCGGCGGCTCATCGAGGGCCGGCAGAAATACTCGTCGATCTTCAACTATCCGACGCTCACCTTCGCCGACGTGGGTGTCATCGGCTGGCTGGTGGACGGCGCCGCGATCTGCAACCAGGTGCCGTTGTGCCGCAGCTCGTTCGGGCCGTACGGCCGGGCGATGATCCGGATCTGCAAGGAGGAGTCGTTCCATCAGCGGCAGGGCTATGAACTGCTGTTGACGATGATGCGTGGCACGGCCGAGCAGCAGGCGATGGTGCAGGATGCGACGAACCGCTGGTGGTGGCCGTCCCTGATGATGTTCGGGCCGCCGGACACCGATTCACCGAACACCGCGCAGTCGATGGCCTGGAAGATCAAGCGGCATTCCAACGACGAGCTGCGGCAGCGGTTCGTCGACATGACGGTGCCGCAGGCGGCCGCGCTGGGCGTGACGCTGCCGGACCCGGACCTGAGGTGGAACGAGCAGCGCGGGCACCACGATTTCGGCACGCCGGACTGGGCCGAGCTCAAGCGCGTGATCTCCGGCGACGGTCCGATGAACGCCCAGCGGATCGCACACCGGCGCAAGGCTGACGAGGACGGCGCGTGGGTGCGCGAAGCGGCCGCGGCACACGCCGCCAAGCGAGGAGCACCGGCATGACCGACTGCACCGAAGCGTGCGCGGCGAAAGCGCAGGGCCAGAAGGGCATGCCAAAGGGGGCACCGCCGTGACCGGGGAGATCAAGCACGAGTGGCCGCTGTTCGAGGTGTTCGTGCGGGCCAAGCGGGGCCTGAACCACGTGCATGTCGGCTCGCTGCGCGCGGCCGATCCCCAGATGGCCCTGCATCACGCCCGTGACCTCTACACGCGGCGCAACGAGGGGGTCAGCATCTGGGTGGTGCGATCCGACGACGTGACGGCGTCCGAGCCGGACGACAAGGCGATGTTCTTCGAGCCCAGCGGCGACAAGGTCTACCGGCACCCGACCTACTACGCCATTCCCGATTCCGTACCGCACATCTGAGGCCGCCATGTCCTTCGACGACGCATACGGGGCGCTGACCGACCACGACGACGATGCGCGATGGGCGTACGGGACCGGGTTCACCGACCCGCTCGCCGGCGTGCCCACCGAGGTACCGGCCGGCGTGGACGCGGCCGATCTGGCGGCGTACTGCCTGATGCTCGGCGATGACGCGTTGATCATGTCGCACCGGCTGCAGCAGTGGGTCACCCGCGCGCCCGAGCTGGAGGACGAGGTGGCGATCGCGAACATCGCGCTCGACCTGCTGGGCCAGGCGCGCCTGCTGCTGACCCGGGCCGGCGAGGCCGAGGGCGAGGGGCGTGACGAGGACGCCCTCGCCTACCTGCGGGACGCGACCGAGTTCCGCAACGTGCGGCTGGCCGAACGGTCCGACCCCGACTTCGCGCACCTGGTGGCCCGGCTGCTCGTCTTCGCGACCTGGCGGCTGGCGCTGCTGGACCGGCTGGCCGGCTCGCCGGACCCGGTGCTGGCCGCCATCGGCGCCAAGGGCGCCAAGGAGGTCACCTACCACCGCGAGTATGCGGCCGGCTGGGTGGTCCGCCTGGGCGACGGCACCGACCTGTCCCGGCAGCGGATGCAGGCGGCGGTTGACGCGGTGTGGCCGCTGACCGGCGAGCTGTTCCGCCCGCACGAGGTGGAACAGCGGATGGACATGGACCCGTCCGCGTGGCGCGCCGAGTTCGACGCGGTGATGACCGAGGTTCTCACGGTCGCTACCCTCCGCCGGCCGGTGGGCGGCGATGTCGCCGGTTACGGCCGCGACGGCGAGCACACCGACGAGATGGCCGCGATCCTCGCCGAGTTGCAGAACCTGAAACGGTCGGTGCCCGGGGGTGTGTGGTGACCGCCGCCGCCGTGGCCGCCACGGTCGCCGATCCGGAGTTGCCGATGGTGACGATTGCCGAGCTGGGCATCCTCCGTGACGTCCGGGAGGATGCGGACGGTGTGGTGGTCACCGTCACGCCGACCTACTCGGGTTGCCCCGCGCTGCACGAGATCGGCGCCGACCTGCGGCGTGCACTGCACCGCGCCGGCTACACCCGGGTTGACGTACGGACCGTGCTCGACCCACCGTGGACCACCGACTGGATCACCGAGGAGGGCCGCGGCAAGCTGGCCGCCGCCGGCATCTCGCCGCCCGGACCCGCGCCGCGGCGGAGCGCCGGGCCGATCCCGTTGGTGCTCGGGCCCAGCCGCCGGGTGGTCGCCTGTCCGCGGTGCGGTCACGCCGACACCGAGCTGATCAGCGCCTTCAGCGCCACCGCCTGCCGGGAGCTGCGGCGCTGCCGGGCGTGCCGGGAGCCGTTCGAGCACCTGAAGGAGATCTGACGTGGTGGTGCGCGACTTCCACCCGCTTCGGGTCTGCGCGGTCGATCGGCTCTGCGAAGACGCGGTGGCGGTGACCTTCGACGTGCCCGACGACCTGGCCGGCGCGTACGCGTTCCGCCCCGGCCAGACGCTCACCGTGCGGCGGGCCGACGAGCGCCGGACGTATTCGATCTGCGCGCCGGCCGGATCGCCGCCCCGGATCGGCGTCCGCGAGATCCCCGGCGGTGTGGTCTCCTCCTGGCTCGTGCATGAGCTGCGGCCCGGCGACGAGGTCGAGGTGGCGCCGCCGACCGGCACGTTCACGCCCGACCTGGAGGCGGCCGGCCGGCACGTGCTGATCGCGGCGGGCTCCGGCATCACGCCGGTGCTGTCCATCGCCGCGTCCCTGCTGCGCAACCCGGACGTTCAGGTCAGCGTGCTGTACGGCAACCGGCGCGCGGACACGGTGATGTTCGCCGAGGAGCTGGCCGACCTGAAGGACGCCTACCCGTCCCGGCTCGAGCTGGTGCATCTGCTGTCCCGCGAGGCGCGCGAGGTCGATCTGCTCAGCGGGCGGCTGGACGCGGCGAAACTACGTACCCTCGTGCCGCTGTTGATCGACGTCCCGGACGTGGACCACTGGTGGCTGTGCGGCCCGTTCGGGATGGTCACCGACGCGACCGAGGTGCTCGGGGAGTTCGGCGTCGCGCCCGTCCGCATCCGTCGGGAGTTGTTCTGGGTGGACGAACTGCCGCCCGAGGTGATCCGCGCCGAGCGCGCGCCCAGCGGACCGACCTGCGAGGTGACGGTCATCCTGGATGGCCGCTCCACCACCGTCCCGATCGCCGGTAACCACACGGTCCTCGAGGGCGCCCAGCGGTCCCGGCCCGATCTGCCGTTCGCCTGCAAGGGCGGGGTGTGCGGGACGTGCCGGGCCCGGCTGGTCGACGGCGAGGTGCGGATGCGGCGCAACTTCGCGCTCGAGGAGGCCGAGGTGGCGGCCGGATTCGTGCTCACCTGCCAGTCCACGCCCATCACCGGCAAGGTCGTCGTCGACTTCGACGACTGAGGCGGGTCAGGCCCTTCGGCAGAGGGCGAAGATCTGGCTCTCCGGCGGTCCGTTCTCCGGCCTGAACTCCACCGTCTCGATCTCCAGCACGGTGAAACCGGACCGCTCCAGCGTCGCCTTCCATTCCGGTTGCGGATAGCCGGACACCTTGACCGGAATGCCGAGGAATTCGACCGGCAGACTGTCGGCGTCCATGTTCACCATCCCGACGGCGAAGTAGCCGCCCGGCTTGAGCCAGCCGGCCGTCTTGCGGAGCGCCCCGTCGATCTCCGCGCGGCTGAGCATCAACAGCGTGAAGAACGAGGTCACCGCCTCGAACGAGCCGAAGTCACCGGGCAGGTCCCGCAGGTCCGCATGCCGGAACTCCGCGGCTGGAACCTGCTCGCGGGCCAGCTTCAGCATGCCTTCGGAAACGTCCACGCCGATGACCCGGTGGCCGGACTCGGTGAGGATCTTCGCGGTCGGTACACCGGTGCCACAGCCCAGATCGAGGACGGTGGATCCAGGCGGCACGAGACTGCTCAACCGTTCCACGAGCGCGGTCTCAAAGGGATTGTGGCTGTGCTCGCCCTGATACATCTCCGCGAGCTGATCGAAGACCTCCATGCGGTGAACCTACCGGCCGTTCCGCGCCGCCTCCACCGGCCGACCGTCTATCCAGGACGACCGGACGTGCGGGGCACGCGCTATCGGGCCGAGGGCGCGCTGGTGGTGACGCGTACCGTGTCCGTCAGGGTCACCGCGTGCTCGTGACGCGGCATGCGGAGAGTCCCGTGGCCGCCGGGCCGGGTGACACTGCCGCACAGCTGGGCCAGCTCGCCGGTGAGCACCTCCGCGCGGGAGTAGACGTCGAGGGAACGCACCAGCGCCGGATGCAGCGGCGGCACCTCGACATGTGAGATCAGCGGATGCAACGGCCGGCGATCGACCTCCCCGGCGCCGAACAACTCCTCGTGCAGCTTCTCGCCCGACCGCAGGGCGGAGTATTCGATCCGGATCGGTACCGGTGCCAGCTGGGCCATCTGCCGCGCCACCTCGGCAATGCGTACCGGCTTGCCCATCTCCAGCACCAGCGCCTCACCGCCGCTGCCGATGGCGGCGGCCTGGATGACCAACTGGACGGCCTCCTGCGTGGTCATCAGATAGCGGGTGACGTCCGGATGGGTGACGGTGAGCGGTCCGCCCCGCGCGATCTGCGCGTTGAACGCGGTGAGCACCGAACCCCGGCTGCCCAGAACATTGCCGAAGCGGACACTGAGGAAGGTGCCGTTCGCCGTCGCCGCGGTGTGCGCGGTAAGGCGTTCGGTGATCCGCTTGCTGTAACCCAGCACGCTGACCGGGTTGGCGGCCTTGTCGGTGGAGATGTTGACGAAGCGCTCGACACCCGCCGACGCTTCCAGCACCGCGAGCGTGCCCCAGATGTTGGTCTGCACCGCCTCGCCCGGATACCGCTCCAGTAACGGCAGGTGCTTGAGGGCCGCCGCGTGGAACACGACCTGCGGCCGGCGGCTCTGGAAGATGCGCCGGATCGCGGCGGTGTCCCGGAGATCGGCCAGGATCACCGAGGGGTCATCGAGAGGCGCACGGCCGTCCAGGGACAACAGCACCGCGTGCAGCGCCGACTCGTCCCGGTCCAGCATCATCAGCTCGGCCGGCCCGAACCGGTGGATCTGCCGGCACAGCTCCGACCCGATCGACCCGCCGGCCCCGGTCACGAGGACCCGCTTGCCGGTCAGATAGCCGGCGATCGACTCCAGGTCGGTGTCCACCTGGTGCCGGCCGAGGAGATCGCTGATCTGTACGTCGCGCACGTCGCTGACGCTGACCCGGCTGTCCAGGAGCTCGCTGACCGAGGGCACCACCTTGAAGGCGGCGCCCGCGTTGAGGGTGATGCCACGGACCTCCCGGACCAGTCCGGCTTCCGCGTTGGCCACGGAGAAGACCACCGTCGTCGCACCGGTGGACGCGATGGCGGCCGGGATGTCCCGGCGGCCACCGAGGACCGGTACGCCGTGGCTACGCAGGTGGCGCTTCGCCGGGTCGTCGTCGATGATCCCGACGGGGAGGTAGCGGCCGCGCGGGTCGTACAGCATGGACCGCAGCAGCGTGTGCCCGGCGGCGCCGGCGCCGAAGAGCAGGACCGGCGTGGCCGACAGCGAGTCGGGCCGTTGCGCTCGTTCCCGCTGCATCCGCCCCAGATACCGGACCGCCAGCATCAGCACGAGGGCCAACATGCTGCCCACGACCGGCCCGCTCGCGGGCAGCGGACGCTGCGCGACGGCGAGATCGAGTACCAGGAGGGCCGCGGCGGTCATCAGTACCGTCAGTGAGACAGCGCGGACCTCTTCGAAGCTGGCGAATCGGTACCGGCCACGGTAGAGGTACTGGAGGTGACCGATCCAGGCCTGCAATACGACGGCCAGGACGACGAACACCATCGTGGCCCTGAGCTGGCCAACCGTCAGGGCGAATTCGTACCGTGTGAAGACGGCCGCGACCAAGCCGACCGCCCACGCGGCCGCGTCCACCGTGAACGGCGACCACGGCCGGAACCGGACTGCGTCATGCCCAGCGACACCCCGAGCGGACACCGGCGGTCCTCCCCATTGCGGTAGATATCGTCGGTTATCGGCGGCCACCAGATGCTGCCGCGCGATTTGACCTTAGACACTTGCGCCGGTTTAGGACGTAAATTCCGAATCTTACGCAACCAGGCATCCTGACGGCTATATCCTGTTTCGGTCAGTATCGGATCATGGGAGGTCAGCGTGGATCTGCGCGACTACATCCGCGTTGCCCGCAAGAACTGGTGGATGGCGGCCGCATCCGTCGCGGTGGCTCTGGGCCTGGCTACGTTGATCACCGTGCGTACGCCGCCGCAATTCGCCACCTCGACCACGTTCTTCATCACCACGCCCAATAACGGCGTCGCCGACGCCTACCAGGGCGGACTCTTCTCGCAACAGCGGGTCAAGTCGTACGCCAACCTGCTCACCGGCGATCGACTCGCCACCACCATCGCCAACCGCTCCGACGTCGGACTCACGCCGGAGCAGCTTCGGAAGCGGATCACTGCGGAGGCGCTCCTGGACACCGTTCTCCTCGAGGCCACCGTCACCGACGGGTCCAAGGAGCGGTCAAGGATCATCGCTGGGGAACTGGCCGTGCAGTTCAAGGAACTGGTGGAGTCCTTGGAAACGCCGCCGGGGCGGCGAGCGTCGGCGGTGAAGGTGGAAGTTGTCGCAGGGCCACATCTCAACGAGGTACCGGTGTCCCCGCGGCCGGTGCGTAATCTCGGGCTGGCCGCCCTCCTCGGATTCATGATCGGCGCCGCCGCCGCTGTACTGCGAGAGATGCTCGATACCACGGTGAAGACGGGCGAGGCCCTGCAGGCGTTGGCCTCCGCGCCGGTGCTGGCCGGCGTCCCTCTCGACATCGACGCCAAGGCCGGCCCTTTGATGGTGGCGGCGGGCGGCCATTCCGCCCGGGCGGAAGCTCTTCGCCAGCTGCGCACCAATCTCCAGTACATCGATGTAGACCGTCCGGTCAAGACGCTCGTGGTCACCAGCGCGGTGCCTGGGGAGGGCAAATCTTCCACGGCGTGCAACCTTGCCGTCCTTTTCGCGGAGGCCGGTCAACGGGTACTGATCATCGACGCGGACCTTCGTCGTCCCCGCGTGGCCGATTACCTCGGTCTGGAGGGCGCGGTGGGCTTGACCACGGTGCTCGCCGGCAAGGCGTCGGTGGACGACGTCTTGCAGCGTTACGGAACCGCCCTATGGGTGTTGCCGAGCGGCTTCCTGCCGCCGAATCCGAGCGAGTTGCTGGGATCGCAGCATATGGCCGACCTGCTCGACGAACTCCGGGAACGATTCGACATGGTCATCGTCGACTGTCCACCGCTGTTACCGGTCACCGATGCCGCCATCGTCGCCGCGCGCGCCGATGGGGCGGTGCTGCTGGCCAGGGCTCGGAAGACGACGAGCGCGCAGATCACGACCGCCGTTCAAGCGCTGCGGTCGGTCGACGCCCGGCTGCTGGGTTGCGTGTTCAACATGGTCGCGGCCAAGGGACCGGACGCGTATTACTACTACGACGAATATTCATCGAAGGGGTCTGGTGCCGGTCGCCGCCGAGGTCGCCGGGAGGCCGACGACCCGGTTCCGTCGGCCCGAATGGCGGACATCATGGCGTGCGGGGATCCCCAGCCTGTCCCTACGGCATCAGCGGCACCGTTTGCACCGGCGCGATGAGGCAGGTGATGAGGTCGATTACCGACTGTATTTCGGCGGCGCAGCGACGGAAGACCTCGATCGGAGACCGCATCGGGTCGGCCAGCTCATCCTCATTCGCCGAGGCGACCGGCAGTTCGCCCCGCACCACGGAAACCTGTTCGATCATCGCGCGGAGCCGTTCCTGCGGGGGCCAGATCGTCATCAGGCTATATGACGGAAGCGCGGCGGCATACCGGCCGATCTGCGGAATCGTGAACGTGCGACGAACGGCCGCGGGGTCGAAAGCGACGCATGCCGCGCGTTGTCCGCGAGTAGCAGTCAACACCAGATCAGCCCGCTTGACCTGTACCTCGGTGAGTCGACGGCTTCGAAATCCGGTTTCGTCGGCGCCGTACTCGCGCAGCACATCGGCGGCGAGCGGGTGCATCGGATTGTTGTTCCAGGCATGGGTTCCTGCGCTCGACACTTCGATGCCTGCAGCAGCTTCGCCCAGCCGGCTGGTGATGGCATGCCGGGCCAATCTCTCCGCCATCGGTGAGCGGCAAAGATTGGCGTGGCAGACGACGAGTATCTCGAACCGGTCGCCGGTCATCGTTGGTGTTCCTCACTCATTGAATCCGTCCGGGCTTCACTTTCGCTCGAGCCCCATGTCGGTTCACATTAGCCTGTGCACCACCGTGTCCGGTGGGTACGCCACGATGAGTCATCCGAAATACGCGTCCACCCTGCGCCCGGTCCCCGGCGGGGCAACCTCCCCGGCGGGAAGAGCTTCATGACGCATTCAGCGCTTCTCACGGGCGCGGTGCCTGCGCTTCTGATCGGTCTCATTCTGCAGCCCATTGTGCTGCGCTTGATGACGGCAGCGGCTGTCATGGACATTCCCTCGGAGCGTTCCTCGCATTCCATTCCGGTGCCTCGGGGAGGCGGCGTCGCCGTGGTCGCTGCCGCAGCGGCCGGCCTGATGGCGGACGAGGCGACCCGCGTCATCATCGTGCCACTGGCACTATTCGCCGCAATCGGCCTGGCGGAGGACATGCGGGGTGTCTCCATACCGGCGCGTCTTGTTCTGCAATCGCTGGCGGGCTCGATCGCCGGCGCGTTGCTCGTGCCGGCAGGACATTCGGCGATGTCTGCGGCCGTCACGGTCGTCATGGCGACTGCATGGCTGGTGGGATACGCCAACGCCTTCAACTTCATGGACGGTATCAACGGAATTTCGGCGGCCCAGGCGATGCTCGCAGGAGTCGTTTACGCGGTGCTCGGTGTCGTCTACAACGTCGCTCCGTTGACGATCGCAGGTGTCGTGGCGGCGGCGGCCGCTGTGACTTTCCTGCCATGGAATGCGGGCCGCGCGCGGATCTTCCTCGGCGATGTGGGTTCATACGGATTGGGCGGGATGCTCGGCGCGCTCGCGGTCTTCGGGGTGCTGAACGACGTCCCGGTTGAGGCGATGCTGGCTCCGCTCGCGCTCTATCTGGCAGACACCGGATGGACGCTCATCCGCCGCAAGGCCCAAGGCGAGGCGTGGTACCGCCCACACCGGACCCATGCGTACCAGCGATTGACCGGCTTGGGTTGGTCGCATCAACTCGTCACCCTGTTCACCGTCGTCATCTGCGCCGCCATCAGCGCCATGGTGGTGGCCGCGTCGCGGAGCGCGCCGCCGACCCGGGTGACAGTCGGATTCGCCGCGCTGGGCGTGCTCGCGGCCTACCTCGCGTGGCCGTCGTGGGTTGCCGCGCACAAAGGTCGTGAACAACCGAAGGTCAGTTCCGACGGCGCCTCCGGCCGGCGAAAGCAACCGGTTCGGTGAGCGCAGTGCCGGCTCAGGCAGTCGAAACGAGAGACCGATCGAGCCGTCACATGTGGCGGCTCGGTGAGGACAGCTGGTCACCGATGCTCCGCCAACCGTCGCGTCCCACCGGTGGCGTCCATCCCTGCCCGGTCAGCCAGCTCTCCGCCTGACGCTGCCCGAACCACAGCAGCTCCACGCGCCGGATCGCCGCCTGAAGCCGAGAACCGCGACCGATCGCCCATGCCGTACGCACCGCCCAGCGGGCCAACGAGGTGGGAACCCGCCGCGGGCGTCGGCCACCGCCGAGCAGCTCGAGCACATCGCCGGTATTCAGGCCCTCCCAGGGGTGAATCACCACCGGCGCGGGTCGCGGGCCGAGGGACAGCTGAACCACCGCGGCGGCGACGTTGTCGACCAATGCCTGTGGGCTCGGCCGCGTTCCGTCGCCCGCGACACTGCGCAGGTTCGATCGGGCCAGCGAGGCAAGGCGGCGAGTCACGGCACGGTCTACGCCATGCACCGACGGTGGCCGGTAGACGACCCGCTCGATGGGCATGTCGGTGGCAAGCACGACCTCCTCGCCAAGACACTTGGACAGCGAGTAAGGCGAGAACGGAAGCCGTCGCTCGGACTCGTCCAAGACGACGAGGTTCCCCTGGACGGCGGCCGAGCTGATCTGGACGAAGCGTCGGGCTCCGCCACGTACCGCGGCGAGCAGCGCGGCCGCGGGCAGCAGCGCATGTGCGCCCACCAGCCCGTCGGCGTCGGCGCAGGACGCCTCCGCGATGCCCGAGGCATTCACCAGGACGCCGCCGGTAGGCACCACACCGTCGAGGCGGTCCGCGTGCCGCTCCGCCTCGGCGAGTAAAGCGGAGGCGTCCCTGGCCCGGGAACGCAACCGGGGTGCCGGAACGGCTACGGCGCGAACATCGCTGCGGCGAGCGAGGCAACGCATCACCGCCGACCCGATGAAACCCGTGCCGCCGAGGACGACAACCTGCTGACCTTCGCTCACGTCTGCACCTTCGAACCGCTCGACCGGCTTTGGACACCACGAATCAAGCATCACAGCGGACCCCGTTAGGGATAAAAGCGCGACTTTTCATCTGTCCGATGCCGATTCGGGTGATAGACCGGGCGTACACGGCGGCATAAGGCGGCGACCCGCGGCGATCGACCGAAATTGCCGGCGCTCGCGCGACCGCGATGTTCGCTTCACCGGGAGGACCTTGGCATGAGGATCGTCGTAACCGGCGCGACACCCCTGGTGACCCGCCTGGCCCGCACCATCGAATGGTTCCACACCTTGCCGCAGTACCGGCTTTCACGAGAAGCGGCGCTACAGAAATGAGCGGCCACCACATGCCCACGGTGCTCTTCCACTCGGCGGTCGGTGCGACCCTCGACCTGTTCGTCGCACCGATCTCCCGAGCGCTTGCCGGGTACGATTTCCGCCGCGTGGCCGTCGTCGGCCGGGGTAGTGTGCCGGCGACCATGGCCGCCGGCTTCGATGCCGTTCACGAGGTTGCCCCGTTCCGCAGGGGCAGCCCGCGGAGCATCGCCCGCGCCGGCCGCGACCTGGAACGCATCATCCGCTCGGAGAAGGCCGATCTGTTGCACCTGCACTCGCCGTACGGCATTGCGCTCGGGCGCCTGGCGGCTCACGCAACCAGAACGGCACACATGGCAGTCGTACACGGGACCCTCTTCGGTATGCGCAATGCGGCCGGCAAACTCTTCTCGACGGTCGAGTCCACTGCAGCCCGGTTGACGAAGACCTACGTCACCTTGAACCCGGACGACCGGGATTCCTACCGCCGCTTGGCGCCACGGAGCAAGGTGCATCTGGCGCCGTGTGGGGGCGCCGGCATTGACCTGGACCGTCTCATGTCGGAGGCCGCGCAAGCGCCCCTGGCGCGGAACAAGCCGCCCCGCGTGCTCGTCATGGGTCGGCTGACTCCGGACAAGAACCTCGACCTGGCGGTCGCCGCGTGGCGGTTGGCGCGGCAATCCGAGCCCGATCTGGAGTTGCGTATCGTGGGATCTCCCGTTCCGGGCGAACCTCCCTGGGTCCCGCCGGAAGAACCCGGCATCACCACCGCCTCATGGACCGCGCAACCGGGGGCGGAACTGGCGCGCGCGACCGTGCTGCTTTCCACCAGCCGCAGGGAGGGATTCCCGATGGTTCTGGCCGAGGCGCTGGCTCTCGGGACGCCGGTGGTCGCTGTCGATAACCGAGGCAGCCGGGCGGTCGCCGGCCAGGTCCAGGTAGGAATGACGATCGTGCCGGCTCGTGCGGCAGCAGTCTCGTCGGCTGTGCTCGCGCAACTGCGCGCACGAACGGTCCGCGTTCCGTCGTCGGTACTGCGGTCGTGGGCCCAGGACACGGTCGTCGACTTTCACGTCGCGCGCATTGTCGAAGCGGCGAGTCGGTAAGGCGAGCCCAGCACGTTTCGCAAACGTTCCTGAGGAGGCCGGATGAAGGTGCGAACGCTACTGCATCGGGATGCGCTGCGTTACGGGTCAGGCTCAACGACGGTCCGTGGATTGATCATGACGGCACTGCGTCGCCGAGGTTTCCGCGTCATGGTCTTCTACCGGTACAGTCGCAGCGCTCATCTGGCGGGGCGCGCCGCGGCGGCGAAGGTTCTGCAGAGAATCGGGTATCGCCTCACCCAATGTGAGATCAACACGCGCGCCGAGATCGGCCCAGGGCTGCTATTACCTCACCCGGCCGGAGTGGTCATCGGCGCGGGAGTGGTGATCGGCGCCAACTGCACGATCCAGCAACACGTCACACTCGGCGGCAACTACGGAAAGGTCATCGCCGGGCGCGACAGGCCGACCATAGGCGATGACGTCGCCATCTCGTGCGGTGCCGTCGTGGCCGGTCCGGTCACGGTCGGGGACCGCACGATCATCGGCGCGAACGTCGTCATCACCCGTGATGTGCCGGCGGGATCCAAACTGGCCGCCTCGGCGCCTGTTTGGCTATCGGGCTCGCCGTCCTCGAACGGCAGCATGGTAACGACCGCAGGGTCCACCTAGGACCCTGCACGGGCACGACGCCGCCACGTCTGCACGTGCTGGTATGACAGCCACGTCAGGTGCCGTGCATCGGCGGATGCCAAACCGGCCCACGAGGCGGCAACGGCCCGCCTACGCGCCGCTCTGATGCTCCTCGTCTCGTCGGCCCCCACAAGCGGCCTACTGTGCTGGCCAGTGTGGACGCGATAGCGGATCAGCCGGGCGGCGAGATTGTCCAGTGTTCCGAGGGCTGCGAGACGCAGCCACAACTCGTAGTCCTGGCCGCGGAGACACCTCGGGTCGTACCCACCCGCTCCGACGACCGCCTCACGACGGAAGACCACCGACGGATGAACGATGATGTTGTGCCAAAGCAACCGCCGTCGTACCCGCCGCGGGCCGACGGGTACCCGCTTCTGCCCGACCCGATGGCCTTGTTCGTTGATCATCGTGGCCCCGCTGCCGAGTACCAAGAGGTTGGGACGCCCCTCGAATTCCTTGATCTGAGTCGCCAGCCGGTCGGGCTCGCAGATGTCGTCAGCGTCCAACCGCGCGACCAGTTCGGTGCGCGTCTCCGCCAGGCCGGCGTTGAGAGCATTCGCCACCCCGGATTGTCCGGGCAGCACCTTGATGCGGACCCGGCCGTCCAACTCCGGGCGTTCGAGAACCGCCCGATTCTCCGCGCACTCGCCGTCCAGAACGGCGAGGAGATGCCACGATTGATGTGTCTGGGCGAGGAGGCTGGACGTCGCCTGGTCGAGCCAGGCAGCCCGCGGCGCGATCGGCATCAATACACTGATTTCGTCACTCACCGTAGTGCCTCCGCGTAGTGACTCATGCAGTCCTCCACGATCGCCGACCATTGGAATCGCTCGACGTGTTGAGTTCCTCTTTGCCTGAGGCTCTCCGCAAGACGGCTATCCCTGAGCAGTCGCTGGACCGAATCGATGAACGCGGCAGTGTCTCCGGCAGGGAAGAGAAGTGCGCAGGGCCCCACTGCTTCGGGGATGCCACCGAGGTCCGCGGCCACAACCGGCGTGCCGCACGCGATCGCCTCGAGTGCCGCCATCCCGAACATCTCGTCTCGGCGAGTGGGCAGCACGCAGACGCTGGCGGCGCCGAGCAGGCCGGCGACGGAGGTCTCGTCCACCGCCCCCAGGCAGTGGACTCCTGCGTGTGTCAAGGTGTCCATCAAGCCGGACGAGCGGGTTCGAGTGAACTGCTCGGGTGGGCCTGCGGCCACGACCGCCGCATCCGGCAGGGACTGCCGTAACGCCACGGCCAGTGAGGCCAGCAGATCCGATCCCTTCTGGGCACATATTCGGCCGAGATACACGACCAGGGGGCCGGCCGGCAGTCCCAGATCTCGGCGGACCCGCCCGGTCGCGTGTTCGTCGTGGCGGAACTGGTGCCGGTTCACGCCGTTGTACAGCACCCGCGTGTCGTCTGCTACGCGCGGGTAGAAGGCGGAGAATTCGGCCGCACAGTAGGCGGACGCGGCCAGATGCAGGTCGAAGTCCGCCAGTCTGGCCGCATAATAGGCGTGCCCCGGCCGGGTCGCCGAACCGCGATACCGGAAGTAGTCCACCGAGTGGACGGTGGCCGAGAACCTCGATCGCAAGGCGGTTGCCGCTATGGGCGCACCATGCGCGTGCAACACATCGTTCGAGCGCCGGTTTCCGAGCCGATGACGGGCTCGGAACAGCATCTCGTAGTCGCGTGCCGGGCGTCTGCTGCGGAGGTGAAGGTGGTGAATCTCAACGCCGTCGACCGTTTCCACGCCATCGTGGTCGGCTGGAGACAGCACGGCGACATCATGGCCCGCCGCCGCTTGCAAGCGCCCCATCTCCATGACCCGGCGCTGGAGTGCGCCACCGAAGCGATGCCCGATGGGCACCGCGGACGTAGCGATATGCACGATCTTCATTGGGAGGTTCTTTCTTGTAGCCGGCGGTAGAGAGCGATGTGACGCGAGATCATCCGTTGCGTGGAGTACTCCGCCGCCACGGCCTCGCTACGGGCGACCGCGCGTGCGGCGTAAGCGGTGTAGTCCGCGATGACGGCGGCGACAGCCGGTGCGATGCTGTCTTCACTGTTGGGCGATACCAGCTCTCCCGCGTCGCCGATCTGTCCGGGAACGCCGCCGACCGCGCTCGCCACCACCGGCAAGCCCGTCAACAGGGCTTCCGTCACCACGCTCGGAAGCGCCTCCGACGCCGAAGGCAGGAGCAGCAGGTGTGCCTGGTGGTACTGCTCGATCAGTTTCTCGTTCGCCAGTTGCCCGACAAACGTGATCCGGTTCGCCACGCCCAGCGCATGCGCCTGGGCACGCAAGTCATCGAGGCACTCGTCGTTGTGGTATACAAGTCGCAAGACATAGCGCCGTGGTAGCTCGGCGAGAGCCCGGATCGCGCGGTGAATCTGCTTCACCGGACGCAGCTGCCCCACGAACAGCAGCACCACTTCTTTCTCTGCTCCGATGCTGCGGAGGCGGCAGGCATCCGGCGCGACACCGACTCCATTCGGGATCACTTCCACGCGGGACGTGGACAGCCGGTATTCATTCTGCTTGGCAGCCGCCTCTGCTTCGCTGAGGCAGACCAGGGTGGATGCGCGCGCCATCACGAGACGCTGGGCCACTCGATGGCTCAGCGCCGCCGGCCGGCCCGATGCGTGCTCCGTAAAGACGAACGGCCGGTCCACAGGCGACAGTGCTGCCACCAGCGCCGCCTTCGACAGATGGTGCACGTGCACGACGTCGTAGTCGCGAGCCAGAGCGACTCGCCGCCAATCCTCTAATCTGGACGTTCGCACCTGCACCCCGTGTGCGCGGAGTCCCTCGGCGAGGAGTACCTCGGGAGCGGGCTGCCGCCTGCTTCGCTCCTCGGCGGACAGGCGGAACACGCCTCCGGCGATCAGCACCTTGAGCGTCTGATCAACCCCCACGGACCATTCCCTTCTCGTTGCTGTCCTCGCGTACGTATGGCGCCGCGCCCGTCATCCAGGACTTCCGGACGGACTCGATGAGTACGAACGTCAGATGCGGCCAGAGAAAGTAGACGAAGATCTGCGCGAGCACGAGCAGGGAAACGATGGAGGCAAGGCTGAACCACGTACCCAGCACCATGCAAATGTAGGATTTGATCAGTGATTGTCTCGTCAGGAAACGTTGATGTGCATGACCGACGAGGGCACCGATCGCACAGAAGAGCGAAACCGTACCCAGCGGGCCGAGGCTGCCCCAGCTTTCTGCCGTGAGCGGCATGATCTGGTCCACGATCTTGGGAGTGCCGTAGATCGCCAGGTTGTAGGCGGCGGTGCCGGTGGAGTCGCGGAAATGCTTTCCGAGTCCGGGGACCGGGGACAACAGCGAGGAGATGAGGGGCTGACCCGGGAAGTCCTGCCTCAATGGCACGGTCAGTGCGAACGCGGTGAGCTGAGGACTCTGGCCGTACATGGAAAGCGTCTCCCACCACGATGGGCCGTTAGTCGGATCGATGCCTACCTCGGCGAGGGAGAACCGCCCACCCTCAGTGGCGGTGATCTGGCTACGAATGCTTCCGGCTTGATAGGACCCGAGCGCCATGGCGACCACGAAGATCGCGAGCATTCCGGTGCGTCGTCTCCCGCCGAGATGGCCGAGCACACCGACCAGCCCGACCAGCGGGATCACCACTGCGGCCCGGTTGTAGCTGTAGAGAACCAGGGGGGCTACGACGCCCGCGCCGGCGACGATGACTCTGGGAACGGTGAGCTGTTTCTTCAGCCGCCATCGTTGCAGCATCATCACGAAGCTGAACGACAAGAACGGCGGCAGGATGGTCGCCAGCACCGCTCGAAGCCCGGCCAGTTGTTCGAACCGGTAGGTCAAGCCGGTGCCCTGGAGGTACGAGGTGAAGGCGTCGACGCTGCCGAATCGGATCACGATGCCGAGTACCCCGGCGACGGCGAACGAGCCGATGAGCGGATTCAGATTCGCGAGAGCGGCACCATCGCTCGGGGCGGGCTTGCTCGGGCGTGCCAGTCGCAGATGGTAGCCCACCATGAAGGAAAGGAAGGCAACGACGTTCAACAGCATCGCCAGATTGACTGTGCGATCCGGAGGAAGCGCCGGGAGCTGGCCCAGGACTGCGGGAAAATAGTTCAACGCGATGGGAAATACCACGAGCAACAGTCCCCACACCGAGACGGCGATCGTCTGGGGCGAGATCAGCGGACCGAAATGCTCCATCGAGGTCCGCGTGGCGGTGGCGGCGAAAAACACCACAACGCTGACAACCGCCATGGGATATCGGGCGTTCGGCATGTCTGCCACCATGGCCACCGTCGGTATCGCCGCCGCGCAGGCACCGCCGAAGAGGTACCCGGCGGCGAACGGATGCCGACGCGATTCGGCCGTCACGTCGAGGCCCTGGCGGCAGTCCACAGCCTCAGCGTGAGGTAACCCGCTGAGATCCCGTAGGAAAGCAGATGCGTGATAGCGGCACCATCCGGACCCGTTGGAGGGATGAGAACGTAAGCCGCGATCGTCATGGACGCGGCAAGCACGATGTCGCTCGCCACCCAGTCACGCACGCGGCCCAAACCGACTGCCGTGTTGCCGAGGAGGGCGTTGGCTGAGACAGCGAGCCCGGCAACGCCCATCAACGCGGTGGTGGACGCGTGCTCGGAATAGCCGGTTCCGAACAGCCCGTTGAGGTGGGCGGCCGTACCGACAAGCATCACCATGGCCACCAGCGAGGCGCCGAAGCCCACCATGATGATTCGCTTCGCCAGGGCGCGGGCTTGCGCGGCGTCGGGTTGTCGGCTGACGAAGGACACCGAGGCGGTCGCGAGGGCCACGGGTAGGAAGCTGACGAGGAGGCTGAGCCGGCTGGCCAACCCGAACGCCCCGTTCTCGGAGAGTCCGTCGGGCCTCAGCAGCAGCAGACTCTCCGTGAACCAGATCGCCGCCTGGATGGAAAGAGAAGCGGCCCCAGCGGGAACGGCCCCCCGGGTCAGGCTGGCTACAGGTGCCACCAGAGACCGCCACTGGAACGGTTGTAGATATCTCTCTCTACGCAGGAGCGCCACGCCGGCGGCCGCCACCAGTAGTTCTGCCACACCCGCCGCCGTGGCCGCGTCCGTCGCACGGCCCGTGGTCACGGAAGTCACGAAAGCCGAGCCGCCGACGGCGACGGATCTGGCCAGAGTCAGCATCGTCGCGGGAACGAACCGCCGATGGCCCGTGATCACCGCGGTGACGATGGCGGAAAGCCCGGCTCCGGTTGCCCAGACGACGACTGTACCCACTCCGGTACCGTGCAGTAGCCGATATCCCGGCCACGAGGTGTCGAGGTCCGCGATGTTGACCACGGCAGCTAGGCAGAGACCCACCACGAGTAGCAGAGCGGTAACGATGCAGAGCACCGCGGCCGCGAGCTGGTCGACGCGCGGAGTGGGGCTCCTCGATGCCACAGCCCTGGTGACGAGCGGGCCGAACCCCAGCACACCGAGTGAGCTGACCAGAGTGGCCGTGGTCGCCAAGAACGTGAATGCGCCGTACTGCGCAGAGCCGAGTACGGCGGCACCGCCGAGAGCGGACACCAATCCGACGGCGCGTCCGGCGCCCGAGCCGACCGCGGTGAGCGCCGACGCTCGACCGAGGCTCCCCTTGGCTGTCCAGGTACCCACCCTTGTCCGGACACTTGTCCGGCCAGACGTCTCTCCGGTCATCGTGTCTTGAAGCGCCGGCACATCAGTGTGCTGATTTCAGTTGCACGCTCGCTAGGCGCGAAGAGGAAGTTGTTGACGTACCTGTCGGGCATCGTGATTCGAGCGGTGCCGAGGTGCGCGTCGGGCGTCAACCAGTCCAACTGGTCCCGTTTGACATCGAAGCTCGCCCACGGCAGCAGCGCCCGGCCTCGAAGGCCCCAGCATTCGTAGCCTCGACCGGTGATTGTCTCGACGACTTCGGTCACGGATCTACCGACGAGATGGCGCTGTTCTATCTCCACCACCAGGGCGGGCCGCCAGCGCTCCAAGGTGGAGATTGCGCCGGCGAGTACGTCGAATTCGTGACCTTCCACGTCGATCTTGATGAGGGACACCGCGCGGTCGGCGCCGATCAGATCGTCCAGCCGGGTACGGCGCACCGTGATGCGGCGCACCGGTCCGATGTCGCGAGCTTCCAGCGTAGAGAGCTGATCGTGTGCGTCCTTCCCGTCGAAGGGAACGCTGAGTTCTACCCATCCGGATTCATTGGAGGCGGCGAGGTTGAGCGTCGAGACCCGGGCCGACCAGGTGCTTCGCCTGAGTTCCTCGTACACGCTGGGACTGGCTTCGAGAGCGAGCACGTGGCCGTGCCGGCCGACCGCCTTGGCCATCACACGGGTGAAGTTGCCGACGCTGGCGCCCACGTCGACGGCCAGCGATCCGGGTAGGGCCAGCTCGTGACAAGCGACGGCGTCCGGCACACCGTGCGTACCCGACAACCGGCGCGCTTGCCATTCGGTCAGGATCCGGCCGGTGAGTGAATAGCGACGAGCGACGCGGCCGATCCGGCGTGGCCCGGACGATGAGCCATTATGGACGATCGGGCGGTCGTCTGGCGCGTGGGTGTGCGACGCATTCACGCTGCCACCTCGTAGCTCGCCAGCTTCGCCTGCCACTCGGCCTGTGCTGCGATGCCCGCTCGCAACGGGGTGTGCGGCCGCCACCCCAGCCGTCGGCTCGTCGCCACGGTGTCGCCCTTGGTCTTGGCCGGATCGCCCGGCATGCGGGGCAACCACTCCACGTCGACCTGCCGGCCGACAACGTCGCCCACCATCGCGATGAGGTCTCGCAGGGAGCTCTCCGTCCCTCCCGCGACGTTGAAGATCTCGTGACTCTGCGGTGAAAGCTCCATCGCGGCCGCCAGCAGATTGGCGCTCACCACGTCTTCTACGAAGGTGAAGTCGCGTATCTGGCGGCCATCACCGAGCACCGTGAAGCTTCGGTTGTTCAGGGCCGCGTCGATGATCCGGTGGATCGCCATGTCGGGGCGTTGGCCCGGTCCGTAGACGGTGAAATAGCGCAACGACACCGCCGGCACGCCTTGGCCCATCGCATAGGCCGCCACCAGGCATTCTCCCGCCAGCTTCGTCACCCCGTACGGGCTGAGCGGCGAGGGTACGGCCGAGGTACGCGTGGGGTAGGACTCGGCGTTGCCGTAGATCGAAGAACTCGAGGAGTAGACGACACGTGGAGGCTCGGGCAGGAGCGCCAGGCAGTCGAGGAGGTGCTGAGTGGCGAGGACGTTGTCTCGCACGTAGGTCGCGAACCCCTCGCCCCAGGATCCGCGTACCCCGGGTTGTGCCGCCAGATGAAAGACGACGTCGAGATCGAACGCCAGGTCGGTGGGCGTCATGAGGTTCAGGTCGAGCGGAAGGAAGGTGAATTCCGAGCTCCGCAGGGCGGCCAGGTTCATCTCCTTGGCGGCCGGATCGTAGTAATCCGACATCCGGTCGATGCCTAGGACTTCATGGCCGGCGTCAAGGAGCGATGCCGCCAGCCTGCTGCCGATGAAACCCGCGACCCCGGTTACCGCTGCCCGCATCCACGCTCCTCCTATCCAGCCGCGACGGCATCGAACACCTCCGTCGCGGGATCGATACGAGCATTATGCAGGCTTCGGCCACTTATAGACCTAGAATCCGATTTAATCTGGTTCGCGAAGCAATATCTCTGGAGCTCCCACGCCCACGGTGAAAGGCGTCAGCAGTGCATGTAGAGGATCGTCCGAAGGCTGGGCAGGACGGCGTGCGGACTGGCGAAGACGCATCGAGCGCCTCACCACGTCGCCGGCATTCACGGCATGAGGCGTCCAGCCGCCGGTGGCGGTCGAGGTTGCGCCGCGCCGCCTGGATCGCGGTGGTGGTGGTCGTCTGCTTCGGTGCCACCGGCACCGGATGGATTGTCCACAGAGGCATGACTTCTCGCGACCACCTCACACGTGCTGCCGTTCTTGTGCACCAGTTGCGCCGGGAACTGGAGAACGCGCATCCGGCGGCGGCGAAGACGCTGGCGGAGCTACAGCGGGAAACCCGCGCCGCACGTTCGAACACCTTGGACCCGTTCTGGCGCATTGCCGCCCACGCGCCGATTGCGGGCGACGATCTGACTGCGGTCCGTACGGTGGCGGCAGCCTTGGACGACCTGGCACACGACGGCCTGCCTCCGTTGGTCGAAACCGCCGGCATGGTCGACGTCGGCGCGGTCACACCGAAGGACGGACGAGTCGACCTGGCTGCCCTGCAGCGCGCCGCGCCACGGCTGGCCGTTGCGAACGCGGCGGTGGACCGGGCCCGCGATCGGATCGCCGCCATCGCGGTCGATGGTCTTGTCGGGCCGATCAAGGCGGCGATCGCGAACCTTCTCGAATACCTCGGCGAGGCGTCCGATACGACGGCGTTGGCCGCGCGCAGCGCCGCATTGCTGCCGCCGATGCTCGGTGCGAGCGGACCGCGCGATTACCTGGTGCTGTTCCAAAACCTGGCCGAGGTACGAGCAACCGGCGGTATGCCCGGTGCGTATGTCGTGGTCCGTGCCGACCGGGGAGGGATCAGCATCGTAGATCAAGGCACAGCCGCCGGCTTGCAGCCGTTCGACCGTCCGGTGTTGACGTTGGCGGCGACCGACCGGGCGCTCTACAGTGACCGGCTCGGCAGGTTTCCGGCCGACATCAATCTCACGCCTCATTTTCCGACAGCGGGCAGACTCGCCCAGGAGATGTATCGGCTGCGCACCGGTCGGACGGTTGACGGGGTACTGGCCACAGATCCGGTCGCCCTGTCGTACCTTTTGCGAGCGATCGGCAACGTGTCCGTACCCCACGGCACGGACCTGACGGCGGATAACGCCGTACCGGTGCTGCTGTCGAGGACGTACGCCCAGGACGTACTGCCGGAGGAACAGGACAGATACTTCGGCGCGGCCGCCAAGGCGGTCTTTCACGCGGTCGTGCAGCGCCCGCTGAATTCCTCCCAGCTGCTCGCCGAGCTGGCGCGGGCCGCGGGGGAGCGCCGCCTGCTGGTGTGGAGTGCGCGCCCGGCCGAGAACGCGCTGCTGGCCGGAACCGTCCTGACGGGTGTGCTGCCGGTCAACGACGGAGACCGCCCCACCGCCGGGGTCTTCCTCAATGACGGGAGCGGGGCCAAGCTCGGTTACTACCTGACCCACTCGGCCGAGCTGACCGTGGTACCCGGCTGCCGCCCCGACCGCCGACGGGAGATGAGACTCCGGGTCACGCTGGGGTCCACCGCCCCCCGGTCCGGCCTTCCGCCGTACGTGCTCGGCCTCGGGCTGGCCGGGGATCCGTACACCGTCCGGACGGTGGTTTCGATCTACAGCTCGACCGGGGGCGTGGTGGACACGATGGCGCTGGACGGCGAACCGACTCCATTCGGCGCTGGGCGCGACCGGCGCCGTGCGGTCGGCATCGTCACCGTGGACCTGAAGCCGGGCACGAAGCGGACGCTGGAGGTCAAACTACTGACCGGGGTGTTCGCGGCAGGCGACATCGCGCTCAAACCCCAGCTCTGGACGACTCCCGGGGTCAATCCGTGGGAGCAGTCTGTCGGATCGGCGGACGGATGCCCGATCGGCCGGTAGATTCCGTTTTGTACGCAATGACATGAGGCCCAATCACATCCAAGTCTCGGGGGAGATCCGTGGGTGCCTTTAGAATGCTCGGGCTGCTGATCGCCACGGCGACCGCGGTGCTCATCGCGCCGACGGCGGCGCAGGCGGAGCCCTATCCGGCTGAGCCGCCGGCCTCGACCATCTCGGATGGGCGGGTCACCGACGGCGGCTACGTAACCTTCTCCGGCGAGGGCTTCCTGCCGGGTGAGACCATCTCGATCACGATCAGCTACGACGGGTCCGACTCGGAGGCCGCCTTCGATGGCTCGTCGGGCCGCTTCGTCCTGGCTTCGTTCGGCATGAAGCGGCAGGCCGGTCTCACCGTCACCGCCAACTCGGCCGGCGCCTTCAGCGTTCAGGTTCCGCTGACTCAGGTCGGCACCGCGACGCTGGTCGCCACCGGGCTCGTCTCGGGCGTCACCGTCACGCAGACGGTTGAGGTGCTCGCACCGTCGTCCGACGACGACGACGGCGACGACGGTGACGGGGGCGAGGACGGCGACGAGACCACGGCCGGCGGGGGCAGCAACCTGCCGACCACCGGCTCCTCGGGCCGCCTGCTGTTCATCAGCCTGTACAGCGGCCTGGGCGCGGTCCTCGTCGGCGCCGGCGTCATCTGGTTCACCCGTTCGCGGCGGCGCCGCACCGAGTGAAGCCTCGCAGCACGAAACGGCCGGTCCCGCGGGACCGGCCGTTTTCACGTGACCAGGAAACCGCCGTTCTTCGAGCCTCGGCTCAGTCGAGCATCACGGTGGCCGGGCACGCGAGCACCGAGCAGGCGCTCTGGACATGTGTTCGTCGATGTTCTTACAGTGGCCTGACTCACCACTGGGGGGCTCACGTGACCGAGACAATGCCGGCCGTCGTATGCCACGGGCCACGTGACTATCGCCTCGAGGAGGTCTCGAAACCCGTACCGGGAAGAGGCGAGGCCCTGGTCCGCGTCGAGGCCGTCGGCATCTGCGCCAGTGACCTGAAGTGCTATCAGGGCGCGGCCAAGTTCTGGGGCGACGGGAACCGTCCGGCGTGGGCCGACACGGAGGTCATTCCGGGTCACGAGTTCACCGGCACGGTGGTGGAGCTCGACCAGGAGGCGGCCGACCGCTGGGGCGTCGCGGTCGGGGATCGGGTGGTGTCCGAGCAGATCGTTCCGTGCTGGAGATGCCGCTACTGCCTGACCGGTGACTACCACATGTGCCAGACGCATGACGTGTACGGCTTCAAGCGCCGTACGCCGGGTGCGATGGCCGAGTACATGGTCTACCCGGCCGAAGCGCTCGTGCACAAGGTTTCCAGAGACCTGCCGCCGGCACATGCGGCGTTCGCCGAGCCGCTCTCCTGCGCGCTGCACGCCGTGGAGCGTGCCGGGATCAGGTTCGACGACGTCGTGGTCGTCGCCGGTTGCGGACCGATCGGCCTCGGCATGGTGGCCGGCGCGGTCGCCAAGTCTCCGGCCAAGGTGATCGCCCTGGACATCTCCGACGCCAAACTCGAGCTGGCTCGCACCTGCGGCGCGGACCTGACGCTGAACATCGGCGACACCGATGTGGTCCAGGTGGTCAAGGACCTGACCGGCGGCTACGGCGCGGATGTATATCTGGAGGGCACCGGCCATCCGTCCGCCGTACCCCAGGGACTCGATCTTCTGCGCAAGCTCGGCACCTTCGTCGAGTACAGCGTCTTCAAGGACAACGTCACCGTGGACTGGTCGATCATCAGTGACGACAAGGAGCTGGACGTGCGGGGGGCGCATCTGGGCCCACACTGCTGGCCCGCGGCGATCCGCATGATCGAGGCCGGCCGGCTCCCGATGGACCGGATCTGCACCCATCAGCTGCCGCTCGAGAACTTCCAGGAGGGCCTCGACCTGGTCGCCGAAGGCAGCAAGTCGATCAAGGTCTCGCTGATCCCCGCAGGCGCGGCCGCATGACCTCGGTCCGCGCGGCCCTCTGGGCGGGCATAGCCAAGTCCTGATCCCCGCCGATCTCAGAAGTCGTCGACGCGGCGATCCTGGTCGGGGCAGACCGTGTCGATGGCCAGCTTGATCAATTCACGGGCGGTGGCCTGGTCGGTCGCCTCCGCGTCCATGGTGCCGAGCGACCGGGTCTCCGCTACCACGGCGTCCGCGTCGTCGCCCGCGGCGAGGGACGCGCACGCCCGCCGGGCGATCTCCTCGATCTCCTCGTCACGGCGGTCCGCGGCGACCTCGGGCACGCGCTCGCGTACCACCGACACGAAGCCGGCGGCGCCGGCGGTCGTCCGGGGCTCGGTGCCGGTTGTCTCCGGCTCCGCAGGAGAGCCGGAGGGCGCCGCGCTCGACGGCGCCACGGAGAGGTCGGTCGGCGTCCTTTCCGTGCCGCACCCGGCGAGCGCCAGCACCACCACCATCACCCACCAGGTCCGCCGCATCGTCCCCGTCCTCGGTCGTCTGGACGGTAAACGGGTGTCCATACCGGAGCGTGACGGACGACACTGCCGATACAGCAGACTCACAGCTCGCTCACAAGGGAGCGACAAGGCGCGCGGGAAGAGTCGAGTCATCAGCCACTGAAGTGAGGCGTCCGCCATGACCGACACTATGACCCGGCCCGAGCACTCCGTCACCCCACCGCTCGCCGACCCGCCGCGGTTCGGCCCGCCGCCGCCCCCCGAGCCGCCCGAACTCAACGTGCCGGGCGGTCCGCCGCCGGAACGCCGCTGGCCGCGCCGGATGGCAGGCGGCGTCGCGATCCTCGCCCTGGTCGCCGGGGGCGGTTCGGCCGGCGCCCTGCTCACTGACCATTACCTGGTCGGCGACTCGTCGCCGGCCAGCACCGCGTCGACGCCCACGGGCACGGCGAGTGTCACTGACGGCAACAATCTCGCCGCGGTCGCTGCGAAGGTCGAGCCGAGCATCGTCACCGTGCTGGTCGACGGCAACCGGGAGTCGGCGCTCGGCTCCGGCGTCATTCTGACCGCCGATGGGCTGGTGCTGACGAACAACCACGTCATCGCCTCGGGCGGCACGGTCAGCGTGCGCCTCGCCGACGGCCGTACCGTGCCGGCCCGCGTGGTCGCCGCCGACACCACGCACGACCTGGCACTGGTGCGGGCCGGTGGGGTGAGCGGGCTGACCCCGGCCACCTTCGCGACCGGTGACGGCGTCGCGGTCGGCGACACCGTCCTGGCCTTCGGCGCGCCGCTGGGCCTGGAGGGCACTGTCACGTCCGGCATCGTCTCGGCGCTCGACCGTGAGGTGAACACCGGCAGCGAGCGGCTGACCGGGCTGCTACAGACCGACGCTCCGATCAACGAGGGCAACTCCGGCGGCGCACTGGTCGACACGTCGGGCCGGGTGATCGGCATCAACGTGGCGATCGCCACCGCGGGCGGATCGAGCGGCAGCGTCGGAGTCGGCTTCGCCATCCCGGCGTCCACCGTCACCACCGTCGTCCGGCAACTCGAGGCTCAGGCCTCCTGAACGCGCCGATCTTGCATTTTCCAGGCGACGAAACGGACATTCAGGCCTGGAAAGTGCAAGATCGGCGATGCGGGGAGCGCTTCAGCCCGCGAGGTGACCCCAGCGGTCCTCGAGGTCGCGCCAGGCGCCCTGAGCTTCGACGCGGCCGGCGATCAGCACGACGACCTTGTCGGCCCGGGCCAGCGCGGCCCGCTTCGACGTGGAGCCGACCACGGTGACGCCGTGCGACCGCAGTGCCCGCCACAGATCCAGCTCCGTCGTGACGTCCAGCGCGGACGAAACGTCGTCGGCGATCAGCAACTCGGTACGTGGCGCCAGCGCCCGGGCGAGCGCCAGCCGCTGCAGCTGGCCACCGGACAGCCGGGTGCCCTTGTGCCCGATCAGCAGCTGCAGGCCGCCGCCGGCCGCTGCCAGGTCGTGCTCCAGCTGGGCGGTGGTGACCGCGCCGGCCGCGTCCACCTGATGCCCGAGCTCGATGTTGTCGGCCACCGTCCCGGACAGCACCCGGGGCAGCTGGGCCACGTACCCCACCTGGTTCGGCCGCAGGAACAGCTCCGGCTCGTCCACCGGCCGGCCGTTCCAGCGCAGCGTCCCGGTGTGGTGCACGATCCCGGCCAGCGCCCGCAACAGCGACGACTTGCCCGCACCGACCGGCCCGACGACCAGCACCAGCTGGCCGCGGTCGACGACGAGGTCGACGTCCTGCGCGCCCACCGTGCCGTTCTCGTGCACCGCGCTGAAGCCGTCCAGTTCCAGCCGCTGCAACGGGTCGCGAGGCGCGGTCGGCGGCGCGGGCGCGTCACCGGTCGAGATGTCCACCCCGGCTACCGGCGACGAGTACGCGGACGTACCGGCCATGGCGACCGTGCGCCGCGTCCATACCCGGGCCGACGGGAAGTGCGACACCAGCGACGCGGTGGTCCAGGCGAACCACCGGGCCGCGCCCAGGGTGGCCACCGTGATCAGGGTCGCCGCGGCGGACAGGCTGCCGGCCAGATACATCGCCCAGGCTGCGATCGGCAGCAGGCCGCTGACGATCGACGGCGTGGAGCGTGCCCACACCTGGATGGCGATCTCCCGGCGTTGCTTCTCGCTGCGGTCCGCGTCCAGCCGGGCCAGATGGTTCAGCACCGGCACGGTCGCGCCGGCCAGCTTGACCGTGCGGGCCGCGGACAGCGACGACACCAGCGCGGTGGCGAAGGCCGCGCGGGCTGCCACGGTACGCCGGGCGGCCCGCTCCAGACGCGGTCCGAACAGGGTCGCCGCCAGCCCGGACACGATCATCGTGCCGGCGAAGAAGAACGCCGGTACGACCGACCCGGAGGCCCAGGTCATCGTCACGATCATCAGGATGCTCATGGTCGTGTCGATGACGTTGTCGGCCAGCATGACCACCCGCTCGGTGTCGCCGCCCTGGGCGACCACCTCGGCCGGCGTGTGCTTGCTGACCCGGCGCGGGCCGATCTGGCCGTGCACCAGCCGCAGGCTGATCCGCAGCATCTGCCGGACCCACCATTCCGGGAACCAGGCGCCGGTGTAGAACAGCGTCGGGATGGCCACCAGCAGACCGGCCGCGATGCCGAGCGCCGGATAGCGCGGATCGCCCACCCCGTCGACCACGTTCGCCCACAGCAGTGGCAGGATCGCCCCGTCGAGGCCGAGCAACACCAGGAACGCGAACAACGCGACCGCGGCCACGCCGTACCGCGGGTCGTTGAGGGTCAGCCGTACGATCTCCCGCATCGTGTGGGCGCGCGGTGGTTCCGGCAGCGGGGGCGGCTCGGCCATCGGCAGCGAGTTCACCAACGAGTCCGCGCCGGCCCGGGGTGCCGGCACGCCACCCCACTCGTCCCGTTCGGCCAGCAGTACGCCGCCACCCGACGCGGCCGCCGGAACCGTGGCGTTGCTGCTGGCCAGCAACTCGGCGAACCGCCGTGATTGGCGCAGCGGACCGGCCTCCAGAACTTCGCCGTCGGCCAGCACGACCACCTCGTCACAGCGCTGCACCGAGGAGAGCCGGTGCGCCACGATGACGCCGATCCGGCCGTCCAGCAGCCGGTCGGTGGCCCGCTGCACCCAGGCCTCGGTGACCGGGTCCATCCGCGCGGTGGCCTCGTCGAGGATCACCACGTGCGGGTCGCGTACCAGGATCCGGGCGAAGGCCACCAGCTGCTCCTGGCCGGCGGAGAGCTTGTACCCGCCGTCGCCGAGCTTGGTGTCCAGGCCGTCCGGCAGGCTCGCCACCCATACGGTCAGGCCCAGCTCGTCGAGCGCGGCACCGGCCCGCGGCAGCAGGTCCGGATCGAACAGGGCGATGTTCTGGGCCAGCGTGCCGGCCAGGATGTCGGTGCGCTGCGGCACGATCGCGGTGAACCGGCGCAGCCCTTCGACCTCGAGGTCGTTGATGTCGACGCCGGCGAAGAAGACCGTGCCGCGCGGCACGTCCACCGCCCGGGTCAGCACCTTGGCCAGGGTCGACTTGCCCGACCCGGTCCGGCCGATCAGCGCGTACGACCGGCCGCGCGCGAACGTCAGGTGGACGTCCTGCAGGGCCGGAGGGCGGCTGGAGTCGGATTCGCCGTACCGGAAGGTCAGGCCGCGAACCACCAGGTCGCCGTCGAGCGGCGGGACGCCGTCGGTGGGTTCCTGTGGCACGTCGCTCAGCAACTGCACACGGCTCCAGGCGCCGAGCGCGTTCTGCAGCTCCGGCACCATCCGGGTGACATGTTCCAAGGTGCCGCCGAAGCCGAGCGCCAGCAGCCAGATCGCGGTCAGCCGGGCACCGTCGATGGCGCCGGTCAGCAGCGCCCAGGCGCCGCCCACGACCAGCGCCGCGATGAGGACGCGGGTGATCGCGCCGGCCCACATGGTGATCTTCGACGACATCCGCCACACGCGGCGGCCCCGGTCCAGCACCTCGCGGGCGCGCCGGGCGTAGAGCTTGAGCACGTATGGCGCTGCGAGGCTGGTGCGCACGTCGTCCTGGCCGTGAATGGCCTCCTCCATCACCGCAGCCAGGTCGGACCATGCCTCCTCCTCGCGGATCCGGGCGGGGGAGATGCGCTGGATCGGCTTGTTCATGGTCACGTAGAGCAGCCAGCAGACGATCAGCATGCCGACGCCGGCCGGCCACCAGACGACGAACGCGGTGACGACCGAGAGGGTCGCGACCGCGAGCGACTGGGCGATCCGTACGCCGCTGCCGCGCAGCTCGGCGCCGACCTGGTAGACGTCGCTGTCGATCCGGTCGAGCAGCTCGCCGACCGGCGTGTTCTCCAGGGTGGGCAGGTCCTGTCCGAACGCGACACGGTTCAGCCCGCGCCGCACCCGCGCCGCCCAGTCGGCGGTCAGCCTGGCGGCGACCAGCCCGACGAAGACGTCGCTGAGGACGGACGCGACCAAGGCGATCGCGAGCACCACGAACAGCGGCACGGACCGGTGGATCAGGACCGCGCCGGACAGTGCGAGCGCAGCCGCCTGGCCCGCCGCGCCGAGCACGACGAGAGCGGCCACGAGCGCGGTACGGCGCGCGGACGTGGCCCACAGGTCGCGAAGCAGGCGCATCGATGATCCTCATGGGAGTCGGACGGGCGGTATCACCATCCTCCGGGTCGGCGGGTGGCCCGACAACGCAATTACGTGGCGGTGGCCGGTGCGCCGTGTCACCATCGCCGGCGTGATCGAGGTGCCCGCGACGGTCCGGGCCAAGGCCGAGACGTTCGGCGCCGGCCGATGGATCCGGGAGCTGCCCGGGCTGGTCGCCGGCCTGGAACGGGACTGGCGCATCACGGTCGGCCGGCCGTTCACCGGCGGCACCGAGGCGTACGTGGCGGAGGCCACCCGCGCGGACGGCGTGCCCGTCGTGCTGAAGCTGATGATCCCCGCGCCGGGCGACCACGCCACCCACGAGATCACCGTGCTGCGGCTCTGCGCCGGCGCGGGCTGCGCGCGGTTGCTGGCGGCGGACGAGCGCCGCGGCGCGATGCTGCTGGAGCGGCTCGGGCCGTCGCTCTCCGACCTGGCCCTGCCGTACCAAGACCGGCTGGAGATCCTCACCGACCTGGCCAAGCAGGTGTGGCGGCCGGTGGATGCGGCGTTGCCCAGCGGCGCCGACAAGGCGCGCTGGCTGGCCGGCTTCATCCGGTCGCACCGGTCGCGGGTGAGTGGGCGGGTGCTCGCGCACGCGCTGGCGTGCGCGGCGCGCCGGGCGGACGCGCACGACGACGCGACGGCGGTGCTCAACCACGGCGACATCCATAAGTGGAACGCGCTGCGGGCGGCCGGCGGCGGGTTCAAGCTGGTCGACCCGGACGGGCTGCGGGCCGAGCCGGAGTACGACCTGGGCGTGCTGATGCGCGAGGACCCGGCGGAGCTGCTCGCCGGCGACCCGTGGGAGCGGGCGTACTGGCTGGCCGGTCGCACCGGCACCGATCCGGTCGCGATCTGGGAGTGGGGCGTGGTGGAACGCGTCTCCACCGGGCTTCTCGCCACCGCGATCGGCCTGGAACCGGTCGGCAGCCAGATGCTGGCCGCCGCCGAGGAGATCAGCCGACGCGAGTGACGGACCCGGCCGTGCGCGGGCGAGCCGGACTCCTTGCTCAGTCGGCGTGCAGCGTCAGCACGGTGATCTCGCTGGGGGCGAAGATCCGGAACGGCGGCCCCCAGAAGCCGGTGCCACGGCTGGTGTAGAGCTGCGTCCGCGTGCCGTGCCGGCTCAGGCCGTGCAGCACCGGCTGGTCGATGCGTACCAGGTAGTGGAACGGCCAGATCTGGCCGCCGTGGGTGTGCCCGGAGATCTGCAGGTCCACGCCGTGCGCCACCGCGCCCTGGATCTGCTGCGGCTGATGCGCCAACAGCAGCACCGGAACCTCCGGGTCGGCGCCTTCGAGCGCGGACGCGTGGTCGGCGTGGTGTCCCGGCACGCCCGAGCGTGCCGCGGTCCGGTCGTCCACTCCGGCCACGACCAGCCGGGACCCGTCCCGGGACACCACCACGTGCCGGTTGTGCAGCGCCTCCCAGCCGAGTGAGGCCATGTGCTCCACCCACCGTTGCGCCCCGCTGAAGTACTCGTGGTTCCCGGTCACGTACACCCGAGCCAGCCGGGCCCGCACGTCGCCCAGCGGGGCGGCCTGCTCGCGACGCTCGGACACGTCGCCGTCGGCGATGTCGCCGGCATGCGCCACGATGTCCGCGCTCAGCGAGTTCACCACCCCGGTCACCCGGCGCGACCAGCGGACCCGGTTGATCGGGCCGTAATGGGTGTCGGTGAGCAGCACGACCCGTACCCCGTCGAGGCCCGGACCGAGACGCGGGATGGTGACGTCGACGCGGCGGACCCGGGGGACGCGCATCGCCTCGGCGTACCCCCAGAGCAGCAGCACCAGCGCGATCACCAGCACCACGGCGGCCACCGCCCGTGACCGGGCCGGGTCGCCGACCCCGGCGACCGCCAGGATCAGCCGCAGCACGTTACCGATGATCGACCAGGCGAAGAGCACCCAGACGACGCCGAGCATGGTGTCCGCGACGCGGGCGGCCCAGTCCTGGTGGCGGCGCCCGTGCCCGCCGAACATGAGCAGCGGGAAGGCGGCGAGGGCGACCGCGAACGTCACGGTGGCGGTCACGAAGACGCCACTCGGCCAGTCGTTGCCCGACCAGGCCAGCGTCCACCAGGGCACACCGAAGAGCAGGGCCAGGACGACCGTCACGGTCACGCCGAAGATCAGCGCGCGCCGCGTGCGCCGCCGGGGCTCGGTCTCGACCGCCTCACCTACCGACACAAGAGCAAGGATGCCACTCGAGTCACCGGCCCGGCCGTGACAACCCGAGGCGGAGCGCCGCGACGCCGGCCGGGGAGAGCGGACGGACCGTGGCCCGCGACAGATCTTCGTGGACGCTTACCGGCAGCTGCGAGCCGAGCGCGCACAACGCCGGATAGAGGTCCAGCACCTCCCGGTGGCTCAGCGTGCCGACGCCGATCAGCAGGCCGTTGACCGAGCTCGGGTGGTGCGCCAGCTCGGCGCACAGCTCCATCCGCCAGGCCGGATCGCTGACCCGCGAGGCCAGTTCGCGGACGATCCGGTTGCCGGACGGGCAGGCGGACTCGGCTCCGGCCGGCCGGCCGGAGCCCGCCAGCACCGCGGAAAGCCGCACGGCCATGCCGAGCCGGACGGACAGCTCCGGCACGGTGAGCACATCGAGGCCGAACGCGCAGGTGTTGCAGAGTCGTTGGAAGGTCTGGGTGTGCACGACCGACGCCGGGCGGGGGCAGTCGCCGATCGGGCCGCAGACCACATCCATGATCACCTCGGCCAGCGTGCCCTCGTGGTCGAAACGGCCGACGCCGAAGTACCGCGCGGGTGTGGCGCGACATCGGGTCAGGGCGGCGCGTTCGCTCGCGTACGTGTCCCGGTCCACTCGAATGCGGGGTACGCCTTGGTGGGTGTGGAGCTGGATCAGTCTGAACATCGTCGCCCCCGGGGACCGCCTGGTGTACGTCGCCGGTGGATACGGAGTCCGAGGCGGTTCGGTTCAGTGGCACGTCGGGCCAGGGCAGACGTCCTTTCGGTGGACGACGCAAAAATGCCCAAAACCCTTCTTCTGGTACGCGAGACGCCTAGCGTGGATGTTGTCGCCACGAACGGCGGCGAACCGTGAGCAACGGCGAAAGGCGGCCCGAGATGACCGTGCAGATCCCCGCAGCCCGGCATGAAGAACTCGCCACCCGGCTGGCCACCCGGATCGAGCAACGGCTGGGCGTCCTCGCCGACGAACTGGAACATGCCGGCGTGGTGGTCTACGACGCCGATCGCGGCCTGGCCACTCGCGGGGGAGTTGTCCGGATGTCGATGGCCGACCTGGCGGCGATCGTCGCGGAGGTCGCTCTCGACGGGCCGACCGCCGGCAGCACACCGGCGCCGGATCACCCCATGGGTTACTGACCCGCGCGGACATCATCAGGCCGGCGGCGCTGCGCCGAACCCTCTTCGCCGAACCACGAAGCTCGCCGGGACAACGACCGATAGTGGTCATATCGGCTGTCAGGTGGGGGGACGACGCGGTGACCGACACGGCGCCGCCGGCATGGGACACCTTGCCGGCGCTCATGTACCACTCCGTGTCCGCAGTCGGCGGACCGATGCGGGGCCTCGCCGTGCCGCCGAAGCGCCTCGCCGAGCAGCTCGGGGCGCTCATCGACGCCGGCCACCGCCTGGTCGGGCTGACCGAGGCGCTCGATCTGCTGGACGCCGACTGCACCGACGCTCTGATCGCGATCACGTTCGACGACGGCTATCGCGATTTCCTGACCGAGGGCGTGCCCGTCCTCGCCGCGGCCGGCGCTCGCGCCACCCTGTACGCGTCCGTCGGGCACCTCGGTGATCGCGCGGACTGGCTGGGCCGCTGGTCGGAGGACTTCGGGCCGCTGCTCACCTGGGAGCAGCTCGCCGAGGTCGCGGACGCCGGAGTGGAGATCGGCAACCACAGCCTGATCCACCACCCGCTCGACGTGCTACCGCCCCGGCAACTGCGAGACGAGATTCTCCGCAGCCACCAGGAGCTCGAGCAGCGGATGCAGCGCAAGGTGCGCAGCTTCGCCTACCCGCACGGTTACCACGGCCGGCAGGTCCGCGATCTGGTGCGGGAGATCGGGTACGACAACGCCACCGAGGTGGGCCGCCGCCCGCACCGGCCGGGGGAACGGCGGTTCGCCGTACCCCGTCTGCAGCCCACGCCCGACCACACCGGTGCCGACCTTGTCGCGCTGGTCGCCGACGGCGGTCCGCGCCTGATCCCGCAGGCCAAGCGCCTAGCCCAGCCCGCCTGGCGGGTGGCCCGCCGGATCGCCCGCAAGACCGGCCGGAACCTGACATGACCGAGGTCCGCCCGCGCCACGCCCTGGACCGCTTCGCCGGGGCACCGGCCGCGGTCCGCTCACATCGCGCCCCGCCGCGTTTCTCCCGGCGTGGCCTGCTCGGGATGGCGGCGCTCACCGCAGTTGCGACCGGCACCGTGGCGGTCCGGAAGCTGCGCCCCGCCACGCCGCTCACGACGCCGTCGACCGCACCGAGCCCGCGCGACGTGCCGGCCGCCACCTCGCCCACGCCGAAGAAATCGAGCCGGCCGAAGACCACCCTCCGCGGCGGCGGCCCGGTGCCGTACGTGCCCGGCAAGGTCCTGCTCGGCTCCTACCTCGGTCTCCAGGGGATGTCGGAGTCGGCGGCGCTGGCGCTGCGCCGCGAGCAACTCGGTCGCGAACAGCGGATCGTGCATGTCTTCTACGCCTGGCACGACACCCTGCCAGATCACCTGTCCTGGCTGCCGAAGCGGGCGTACCCGATGATCTCATGGCGCGGCACCGGTCACGGCCCGATCCTGAACGGCTCGTCGGACGGCCAGATCGCCCGCAGTGCGCGACGGCTGCGCCGGTTCGGGCGCCCGCTGCTGCTGCGCTGGGGCTGGGAGATGAACGGCAGCTGGTACGCCTGGAGTGCCGCGCACAACGGCGACGACGCGTCCGGCTACGTGCGGAGCTGGCAGCGGCTGCACGACATCTTCCGCGAGGAGGGCGCGGACAACGTGTCCTGGGTGTGGAGCCCGAACTGGAACGACAGCCCGGATGAGGCCTGGAACCGGATGGACGAGTACTACCCGGGCGACACGTACGTGGACTGGGTCGGGGTATCCGGCTACAACCTGCGCCGCGAGACGCCGCAGACGCTGTTCAAGCCGATCTACGACGCATACACCTCCCGCAAGCCGCTGATGATCACGGAGGTGGGCGCGCAGGATCGCGGCGGCCGCACCAAGGCGGACTGGATCGACCTGTTCTCCGCCTGGTGCCGGCAGAACCCGGGCGTGGGCGCGGTGACCTGGTTCGACACCGACACCCACCCGGGCTACCACGAGAAGTGGCGGATCGACACCGACCCGGAGTCGCTGGCCGCGTACCGGCGGATGGCCCGCCACCCGCACTTCTCCGCCTGACTTGCTCCTCGGCGGCCCGGACCGCGCGATGTTGGACTTGTGGTGGGCGATAAGCGTTAAGTGCGGCTTTCGTCAGGCACCACAACTCCAAGATCGGCGTCCGTGAGTGGGCGGCTTCTCGCGGGCGGGGCGGCCCGGTCGGTGGCGCGCTCGGCCGCGGTGATCGCGTTGCGGAACAGCATCGCGACAGTGGTCGGGCCGACGCCGCCCACTCGCGGTGTGATCGCGCCGGCCTTCTGCTCGACCGACTCGTCCACGTCTGGCAGCAGACGCCGGCCCTCGTAGCGCACCCCCGCACCGATCACCGTCGCTCCCGCCCGGATGTGGTCGGGCTGGATGATCCCCGGGACGCCGGCCGCGGCGACCAGAATGTCCGCCCGCCGGGTGTAACGGTCCCAGTCGGGCACCCCGGTGTGCACCACGGTGACGGCGGCGTTCGCGGTCGGTCTCTTCTGCGCGAGCAGCATGGCGAGCGGTCGACCGATGGTCGCGCCGCGGCCCAGGATCACCACCTCGTGCCCGGCGACCGGAATCTCGTAGAACGCGAGCAGCGCCTCGATCCCGGCCGGCGTGCAGGGCAGCGGGCCGGGCAGGCCCGACGACAGCCGGCCCAGGTTCAACGGGTGCATGCCGTCGACGTCGGAGTCCGGGTCGACGGTCATCAGCGCGGCCTCGTAGTCCAGATGGCTGGGCACCGGATACTGCACGAGCAGCCCGTGCACTGCCGGGTCGTCGTTGAACGCGGCGATCGCCTTGTGCAGGTCGGCCTGCGTCGCGGTCTCCGGCAGGTGCACGTGCGGCGAGTCGAACCCGAGGTCGCCGGCCTGCTTCTGCTTGATCCGGATGTAGCCCGCGCTCGCCGGGTCGGCACCGACCAGGATGGTCGCCAGCGCGGGCGTGACACCCCGGTCGTGCAGCGCCTGAGCGCGATGTGCGACGTCGGCGAGAACGGCCTCGGCGACCGGCGCACCGGGCAGGAGACGTGCAGACATGGGTGTCCTCCCCGTGGGCACCCAGGCGGACGGCCCCCACGACGCGCTCCCCGATGGTGGTCGCCATCCTCCGTGCCGCCAGTCGCGTGACCCCGACCAAATTACCCGACCGCGGCGATCGACAGCGTCCGGTAAGCGGCGGTGTCCCCCGCGCGGAACAGGCTCACGGTCAGGCGCTGCGCTGACGGCAGGCGCAGGGTGACCCGCCACGTGCCGTCCGCGTCGAACGGCACCGCCTGTTCGAGCACTTGGGCGCCGGTGGGGTCGGTCACCGTCATCCGGTACGGCCCGTCGGCGGGGACCAGACCGGACGCGGCCAGGTCGACGGTTCGCGCCCCGGCCGCGTCCGGGTCGCCGGGCGGCGCCGCGGACAGTGCCGTGACCGTCACCTCATAGCTGCGCTGCGAGCCGACGAACGACAGGTAACCCGCGCCGCCCAGGATGGCCAGGACCAGCAGAAGCGGCGAGACCTGGCGGACCAGCTGGACGGCACGCACCTTCTGCCTCGGCGGGCGCGCCGCGAAGAGGCCGGGAAGAGGCCGCGCATCACCCGGCTCGCCGTCCTCCTCGCCGCTCCGCACCGCCCTCGGCACTGCCCGCAAGCCGAGCACCGCGAGCGTCACCCCGCCGGTCGCCAGCGTCCACGATGTGCGGTCCAGCGCGAGGCCGGCGACCTGGAGGATCAAACCCGCGAGCACCAGGACGGCCAGACTGAACGCCGGTGCCAGCACCGTCCGCTCCACCGCGCTGAGCGTCCGGTGCCGGACGATCAGGGCGGTGAGCGCCAGCCCGGGCAGCACGAAACCGAGCAGCACGCCACCCACGATCGCGGCCGCCTGCGGCCCGCCCAGCACACCGGCCGCCGACGCGACGGTCGCCACGGCGACGAGCGCCGGCATCGAGACGGCGCAGGCCACGACCCGGCTCGCTACGGCGTTCACCGGCCGTTCCCCATGCGGTAGATCCGTACCGTCCCGTTGTCGTACAGCCGGTCCACGTCGGCCAGCGCGTCGAACTTGCCGAGCTGCGCCGGTGTCAGCGGCTGGGTGATCCGGCCGGCCTGCGGATCGTTCTCGAAGTACGACTCGCTCTGCGGTAGCTGGGTGCTCAGCCGCCAGTCCACCACCAGGTAGTCGAGGTACAGCGACTCGACAAGGTCCTCGCTGTCCAGCGTCCACTGGTTGGCGTAGTACAGCGGCCCCACCTCGCGGACCGGGTCCTGCCGGCCGTACGTGGACGACAGCGACACCGAGGTCACGTCGCCGCCGACGCGGTTGCCCGGGCCCAGCGCGGCCCGCTGCCAGCGCGCCGCCTCCACCCCGTACGCGTCCACCGACCGCTCGAAGCCGCCGGCGAGGTACGGCCCGGGCAGCAGCGACCCCAGCGGCGGCCAGCCACCGGCCCGGGCACCGATCATCAGCAAGGTGACCAGCGCCGAACCGGCGATCACCCGGAGCAGCAGCTTGCCGCCGGTGGGCGGCGGCTGGACCGGGGCCGGCGTCCTCCACCGGCGGCGGCCGGCAGCGTCCCGGGCCGGCATGATCCGCACCGCCCGGACCAGCGCGACGGCCGCGATGACGGAGATCGGGATGTACGTGAACGTGGACAGCCGGCCGGCGATCTCCGGGCCGTTCTGGCCCAGGAACCGCACGCCGTTGCCGAGGAAGAACACCCCGGCACCGATCAGGGCGGCCCACCGCCACGAGTCCCGGTCCTGCCGGACGACCATGTCCCGGGCCACGGCCAGGAACAACACGAACAACCCGATCAGCCCGGCGGCCTGCAGCAGGAGTTGCCACGCCGACACCGGCGCGCTCACCGACGACGCGTCGGTCCGGTCGGTCATCAGCAGTGAGACCGTGTCCATCACCTGGTCGACCGGCGCCCGGAGATAGCGGATCACGTCCCGGGCCACGAGCAGGATCCACCCGGCCACCACGACCAGCGCGGCACCCGGCATGGCCAGCGCCGACCAGCGCCTGGGCCGGTCCGTGACCAGCTCGGTGACGGCCAGCAGGAACAGCATGGCGATCAACACGAAGGCGCTCACGTGATGGCTCACCGTGGTCATCACGATCGAGGCGAGCGCGACCACCACGAACGGCTTACCGCCTTCCTCGCGCCACCGGCGGGTCGCCCAGACGGCCAGCATGAAGAACGGCAGCGCCGCGGTCTGGTACAGGAACATCGAGCTGAAGAACAGGTAGTGCAGGGCGGTCGCGTAGATCACGCAGGCCACACCGGCCACCGCGGGGGAGTTGCTGGCGCGCAGCACGCAGATGAACAGCACGCCCACGAAGACCAGATGCGCCACGCCGGCCACGAGGATGCCCGCGTACGTGACCGGCATCCCGGTCATCAGGGCCAGTGCGGCACCCATCTCGGCGAGGCCCGGGAAGTGCACCGCGGGCGGCAACGCCGGGTTTCGCTGGAACAGCTTTCCGGATTCCATGATCACTGTGGTGGCGAGCCAGTGCTGCAGCTCGTCGGGGAACCGGAACTGATCCGGGCTGTACATCCACTTCAGCAGGTACTGGTTCACCGCCAGGCCGGCCACCAGCATCAACGACTCGGCGACGCCGGCCATACGACGGCTCAGCAGCCGCAGCACGACGGGGGTGAACACCACCACCTGCCCGACCCAGTAAGCCACCATCGCGCCGGACACGCGCTCCCGACCACCGGTGTAGGCCAGCGCCACCAGCAGCACGCCGAGACTGGAGACCATCAGGACGGCCGGTGAGTGGCCCAGGTCGTACGGACCGCCACGCGCCCTGGCGCGCCGCTCGGCCGCCGGTTGTCCGACCCGGACGGCGAGCGGTGCGGTGTGGTCGCCGGGTCCGGGATCGGACTCCGGGCGCGCCTCGGTCGCGCTGTCCGTGGTGGCCTGGTCAGACATGGGTGGAGCCTCCGCGGCGTACTCAATGCCCTGACCGAGCATGCCCGGTGCAAGGTCAAGTTTCCGGTGAACGCGGGAAGTCCACCTTCAGCGGCTACCTCGCAGCTTGGCGCGGGCGGCGCGGCGGCCCTTGAGGTACGCGCGCGGGCCGGCCAGCATGCCGCGGCGGTTCGCCTTGAGCAGCTCGCGGGGGAAGTCGTCCCGGAGGGTGGACACCCGCAGGCTGTCCGAGCCGGTGAGGTCGCGCAGCGCGGCGGGCGCCAGCTTGATCAGCGGCCAGAGCAGTCCCGGCCGGCTCAGCAGCAGGCTGGTGTACGCGGCGGTGAGCCCGGCGCCGTACCCGACCATCTGCTTGTGCAGGCCATCGAAGTCCCGCCGGTGGTAGTGGTGGGTGACCGCGGTGGGCTGGTACACGATGGTGCCCCCGCCGACCAGCACCTGGGTGAACGCCAGGGTGTCCTCGGAGCCCATCGCCGGCGTGCCGGCGCCGAGCGCCACATCGAAGCCGCCGATCCGCTCGATCACGCCGGGCCGGAACGTCATGTTCGCGCCGGTGCCGAACGGCGGCAAGGGGTAGAGCGGGCTCTGCATGTGCGCGGTGGCCGGGCCGAAGACGTCCGGCTCGAACCCGCGGCCCTTGCTGTGCCCGCCGAACTGCTCGAACCACAGTTGCGCCTGCGTCTCCAGCTCGGCCGGCACGATCACGCCGGAGACCACGTCCGCCTCCGGGTGGTCGGCGAGCGCGCGGGCCACCTCGGCGAGCCAGGTCGGGTCCGCGTACTCGTCGTCGTCGATCCAGGCCAGGATCTCGCCCGGCGCGGCCGCGACCGCGGCGTTGCGCGCGAACGACAGGCCGCCCTTGCTTTCCAGCAGGTATTCGATCGGACCGCGGCGGGCTGCCGACCGTACCACCTGGGCGGTCGCCTCGGTGATCGGCGCGTTGTCCACGACCAGCACCGTGAACCTCGGATACTGCTGGGCGAGCAGGCTGTCCAGGCAGCGGGCCAGGGCGCCGGGCCGCTCCCGGGTGCAGAGCACCACCGTGATGTGCGGCGCGTCGGCCAGAACCTGGCGGCGGCGGAGCAGGAAGGCGGGCTCGCCCGCCGGGGTGATGCCGTCGATCGGCAGGGGGGTCAGGCCCAGCTCGGCGAGCCGGGGCGCGAGCGCGGTGCCCAGCTCCGCCTTGATCGCGCGGGCCAGGTCCGTGGGCCGCAGACCCGTTCCGGGTACGTCGGTGAGCACCGTCCCGATCGGTTCGGTGAACAGCCGGACCAGCATCCACGCCTGGCGTACGCGCCGCCCGTCCGCGCCCACGGCCGCGACCGTGGGCAGCGGCTCGGAGATCTCGATGTCGAGCACGACGGCGGGACGCACGTCACCGTACGGCTCGATCGGCCGTACCGTCACCATCGGTTGGTTGCGCGGCTCCGGGGTCCACACCTTGCCATTCACGCCGCTCATCGGGCCACCTGAAGGACCGGGCGGACGGTGCGCCGCGCCGAGATGGTCTCCATCGCGCCGCCGAGGCCGGCCGCCGCGACACCGGCCAGCAGGCTGGCGGCCTTGAGCGCATGGTGCGCGCCGGCGCCCCGGGAGGCGGCGGCGATGTTGCGGACCACGGCGCGGGGCAGGGAGCGCAGGTACTCGCGCTCGGCGCTCAGACTGTCCACCTTCTCGTTCAGTCCGGCCATCTGCACCTTGCCGCGCCCTTCCGCGTAACAGCGGCGCAGGAAGAAGCCGAAGGTGGACCGCACGATCGGCACCTCGTGGCGGATGACCGCCTCCGGCACGTACATCCAGCGGCCACCGCCGACGGCGCTCATCCGGATGCAGAGCTCGGTGTCCTCGGGGCGGTTCTGCCCGTCGAGCTTGCCGAAGCCGGTGCGGAAGCCGCCGACCGCCATGAACGTCTCCCGGCGCACGACCATGCCGGCCGACCAGACGTTGCGGATCGGCGAGGTGACCGTCGGCATGCCGGCGTACGATCCGCCGACCGCCCAGAGGAACTCCTCGGGCATCCAGCGTGGCGCGGGGCCCTCCCACGCCGGGCTGATCCCGCCGCCGGTGCCGACCACCCCGGGGTCGGCGAGCGGCGCGACCAGGCTGCCGAGCCAGTCCGGCTCGGCGATCACGTCGTCGTCCATGAAAGCGATCAGCGCGGTGTGGGTGTGAAAGGCGCCGGTGTTGCGGTTGCCGGACACGCCCTGGGCGTACAGGTTCTCCAGCACCGTCACACCGGACAGGTCGCGACGGGCGCGGCGGTAGAGCGCCGGGTTGTGGTCGACCACCACGACGATCTCCGCGGCCGGGTAGAGCTGTGACCTGGCGCAGGCGACGGTGCGTACCAGCGAGGCCCACCGCTCTTGCGAATGCGTGGGGATCACGATGCTGATCTGTGGACGGTGAGTGTGCACGGTGCTGAAGCTCCTCGGGCTGGGGATCGTGCGGACTGACGCGTACGGGGAGGTCAGTCCTCCAGTGCGGTGCGGGCCTGCAACCGCTTCTTGAGGTCGTCGGCGCGCCGCGTGCCGATCTCGTGGAAGGCGCCCCGGTTGATGTGGGCGCCGGCGGACCGCGGATCGGCCGGGTGGGCGGCGGCCGCCGGAGTGTTGCGAGTCGCGAATCCGGCTGCCGCGATGGTCCGAGCCGGGGTGTTCAGACCGCCGTCCGGGCGTGGAGTGATCACACCGGCCTGGCGCTGACGGACGATCACGCGTTCGGTTCGGCGGGCGGCGCGGCGCTGGGTACACATCCGGCCGTACTCACTGAAGATGGTGCGCAGCACCCGGAAGCCATCCCGGAAGGTGTTCAGGTTGGTCACACCGTGGATCCGGGCGTGCTCGATGCTGCCCACCTCGCCGACCCGCATCCCGTCCACCGCGGCGCGGATGTTGATCATCGTCTCGATCTCGAACCCGTCACCCCACAGCTTGCCGCCGTCGGCCGGCCGGGGCAGGTCGGTGTCCGGCAGCTGCAGCGCCGGGACGACGCGGCGCCAGAATGCGTTGTAGCCGTAGCAGAGGTCGGTGAACCGCGTCCCGAACAGGACGTTCACCACCAGGTTGAGCCCGTCGTTGCCGAGTTTGCGCAGCTTGGTGATGTCGTGGCTGTGGCCGCCATGATCGAAGCGCGAACCCTTGACGAAGTCGTCGCCGGCCACCAGCCGTTCGACGAAGAGCGGGATCTCCGCCGGGTCGGTCGAGCCGTCGGCGTCGATCATCACGATGATGTCGCTGGTGCAGGCGGCGAAGCCGCAGGCCAGGGCGTTGCCCTTACCCGTACGCGTCTGGTGCACGACCACGACGTCGGGGCGAAGCTTGCGGGCGACCGCGACCGTGTCGTCCACGGATCCACCGTCCACCAGGACGACCTCGTCGATCCCCCGAGGCAGCGCCGCGAAAACGTGCGGCAGGTTCCGCTCCTCATTGAGGGCCGGGATGACGACGCTCACCGTAGGTGACGGCAAATTACTACCGTGTGTGGTGGACGGAGTCGAGGAGGACTGCATGTCGGTCCCTTCGATTCGGCAGATCCGGGGTTGTTCGGGGGGAATTCGAGCGTTTGAAGCGGGTTCGCTCGCTTCTGCCGCCAAACCTATCAACACGTTACGTAGCGTCAACCAACCATTAGGACACCCTGTGATTGCCGTGCGGTGAGCCGCTGCAAGCCATATGAGCAGGAATGATTCACTCCCTTAACAGGACCCTCGAAGTTCATCGCGTGTCACAGCCAGTAGTGGACATCGCGAGCAGAGGAGGACTCTCGGCTTGGTAGGCGCGGAAGGGTGCAGGCCTAGCGTTCAGCGGACAATCCCGGACGTCCTCTAGAAAGCACCGTGACTTTCAGTGAGATAAATCATCGAAATGCGATCACCGAATGTGGTGTGCGAACCGGTGGAGTGGGCCGGGTCCGACCGGGGCATGCAGAGCCACTCATCGATGACTGATAATGGTCATCCTCTGGCACGCCCGGCCTTGGAGCAGCACGTGAGGCCACGACCACTGTGAGTGATCCATGACGTCCGACCGTGCTCTCTGTGTCTGCGGGCACCCGCACGAGGCGCATGAACACTTGCGCCGCGGCTCGGACTGCGCCTTCTGCGGGCCTCAGAAGTGCCCGCGCTTCCGCCGCAAGCGATGGTGGCACCCGTTCCGCTGACCCCGATGGGGTTCACGGCGAGCCCGGGCCGGAGCCCGAGCGCAGCCCGACCGGAATGCCCGCTGAGAGCCGGGTCACGGCCGGTGGGGCCGCCCGTGGCGCGGTTCCGGGCATGGCCTAGCTTCATGATCGAACGCAGGACGCCGGCGTATAGAGCGGTGTCGTCCATGGCGGAGCCCGTCCCACAAGGATCGGCTCCGCCATGTCCGCGCGCGGAAACCACGAATGGCGTACGCCCTGCCAACTCGCTGTTTGTCGGTACCGGGGCCGGGGTACCGACCACCCCGATCACCGACGCAGGGGGACCGGGACGTGGCGATGCGGACACTGGGCGGGCGCTATCAGCTCGTGCAGCGCATCGGGATCGGCGGAATGTCCGAAGTGTGGCGTGGCCATGACCGGGTGCTCGATCGACCGGTCGCCGTCAAGATCATGGCACCCGCGGTGGAGGGCACGCTGGGCGAGGTGTCCGGGGTCGACCTGGTCCGCACCGAGGCCCGGTCGGCGGCGCGGCTGGCCCATCCGAACGTGGCGAACGTGCACGACTTCGGCACGTCACCGGCCATGGACCGGGAAGTCCCGTACATCGTCATGGAACTGGTCGAGGGCCAGACCCTCAGCGAGCACATGAACGCCGGTCCGATCGACTGGCGGATCGGCGTACGGATCTGCGCCGAGGTCGCGGCCGCCCTCGCCGCCGCACACGCCGAGCACGTCGTGCACCGCGACATCAAACCGGCAAACATCATGCTCACGCCGGCCGGTGCGAAGGTCCTCGACTTCGGCATCGCGGCCGCGGTGGGCACACCGGATCCGGACCCGGACGGGCCGGTGATGGGCACGCCGGCGTACGTGGCGCCGGAACGATTCGAGGGGCTGCCGGCCACCCCGGCGACCGACATGTTCGCGCTGGGCACGCTGCTCTACCACTGCCTGTCCGGCCGGTTGCCCTGGTACGCACAGAGCAACACCGATCTGGTGCACGCCCAGCGCTACCGTGATCCGGATCCGTTGCCGGACATCGAGGGCCTGGCGCCCGAGGTGATCGACCTCTGCTCCCGCTGCCTGCTCAAGGAACCCAGCGAGCGTCCGACCGCCCTGGTCGCGGCCCTGCTGCTGGCCGAGGCGGTGGACGCGCGCGTCTACGTACCGTTGATGGATCTCGGCCCGGCGACGACCCGCCCGGCGGCCATCTCGCCGTGGGACCAGCGCGCCGCCGAGGCGCCGACGTCGGCTGCCCTGGCGGTACCGGGCGCCGACCGGACGGACCGAGTCGGGCGGCACCGGGCCTGATCGCGGGGCTGGCTGCGCTTCGCTCCGCGGCGATCGCTGAGCCGGCTGGCTGCGCTTCGCTCCGCGGCGATCGCTGAGCTGGCTGGCTGCGCTTCGCTCCGCGGCGATCGCTGAGCTGGCTGGCTGCGCTTCGCTCCGCGGCGATCGCCTTGTAACCGGTGACTTGAGGGCGGAAACGGCGACTGCACACCCCGCAGCCGCCGTTTCCGTCCTCAAATCACCGGCGGCGATCGCTGAGCTGGCTGAGCTGGCTGGCTGAGCTGGGGTGGCTCTGCTTCGCGGGGATCACGTAGCGGCTGAATCGGCTTCGCTGCGGGGGACAACCACTACGGGGCGTCTGGCTCGGCGTACCAGGCGGGTGGACACGCCGCCGAGCAGAACCCGCCGCCCGGGGCCGTAGCCGCGGGAGCCGCAGAACAGCACGTCCACATCGTCCAGTTCGGCGAGCGTGTGCAGCACGTCACCGGTCAGGAGCTGCCAGTCCGCCGGCACGTCCCGGACCGTGTCGACGGCCCGTTGCAGGGACCGCTCGTAATTCTCCCGGGCGGTGTCCCGGAACGCGTGTTCGGCGTCCTGCCCGAGCAGGAACGGCAGCGAGGCGTCGGCCTCGGCGACGACGGTATAGAGCCGCAGCGGCGTCCCGACGCGCCGGGCCAGCTTGGCCGCCTCGTCGAGCGCGGCCCGGCCGTCCGGGGTGTCCACGTACGCGATACCGATCCGGCCCAGCGCACCGGGCGGCGTGGTCATCCCGGCCGGCGCCACCGCGACCGGGCAGACGCTGCCCGCCAGCAGACGCTCCGCCGTGCTGCCGGCGAACAGCCGTTCCCGGGGCGCAGCCTTGCCGGAGCCCACCACGATCACCTCGGCGCCCACCTCTTCGGCGAGGTCGTGCAAGCCGTGCGCGGCCGAGGACGAGGCGACCGACCGGTACTCGACCTCACCGTGAACTTCCTTGAGAACGGCTCGGGCCCCGTCGAGTACCGCCTCGGCCGCCCGGTGCCGGTCGGCCACCCACTCGGCATCCACCCGGCCCGAGCCCAGCGCGGCAGGCCCCGGGTGCACGACCGCCACGATGAGCGGCTCGCCCAGGGTCTCGGCGGCCCACCGGGCGAGTACCAGCGCGTCCACGCCGGACGGCCCACCGTCGACGCCGACCACGACCGGGCCGGTCACTTCCGTTCACCGTCCTCCGGCCGGTCGTGCTCGCGGGCCCAGCCCGGCGTGCCGCTGTCGCCGGCCAGCGCCTCCTTGCGCACCCGGGAGTTCCGGTAGCCGTACGTGAAGTAGATGGCGATGCCGACCGCCAGCCATACCACGAACCGGATCCAGGTGGAGCCGGGCAGGTCGGTCATCAGGTAGGCGGCGAAGAGGATGCCGAGCACGGGCAGCACCGGCGACCACGGCACCCGGTACGGCCGGGGCATGTCCGGCCGGGTCCGGCGCAGGATCAGCACGCCGACGTTGACCAGGACGAATGCGAACAGCGTACCGATATTGACCAGCTTCACGATCTCGCTCAGCGGGACCAGGGCGGCCAGGACGGCGATCAGGATACCCAGCACGATGGTGAGCTTGGCCGGGGTGCCGTACCGCTGGTTGACCGAGGCCAGCCGCTCGGGCAGCAGGCCGTCGCGGCACATGGCGAAGAAGATGCGGGTCTGGCCGTACATGATGACCAGCACCACGCTGGTGATCGCGACGACCGCGCCGAGCGCCAGCAGGGCGGCCGCCCAGCCGATCCCGGCGCCCTCGTCGAGCGCCACGGCCAGCGGCGCGTCGCTGCCCGCCATCTGGGCCGGGCTCGCGACGCCGATCGCGCCGACCGCGGTCAGCACATAGAAGATCGTGCAGATCACCAATGAGCCGATGATGGCCAACGGCAGATCACGTGACGGGTTGCGGGCCTCCTCGCTGCCGGTGGAGACCGCATCGAACCCGATGTAGGCGAAGAAGATGATGGCCGCCGCGGCGGTCACCCCGTCGATGCCGTTCGGAGTGAACGGCTGGAAGTTGCGGGTGCTGAAGTTGACCATCGCCACCACGATGAAGAACGTCAACACCACCAGCTTGATGACGACCATGACCGTGTTCACCCGGGCGCTCTCGGTGACGCCGCGGACCAGCAGCAGGGTGATCGCCAGCACGATGAACACGGCGGGGAGGTTGAAGATGCCGCCGTCTTCCGGGGACTTGGCGATGGCGTCCGGCAGCGCCACGCCGAACGCCGCGTCGAGGAACGCGTTGAGGTTGCCGCCCCAACCCACCGCGATGGCGGCCACCGAGACGCCGTACTCCAGGATCAGGTCCCAGCCGATGATCCACGCCACGATCTCACCGAGCGTCGCGTAGGTGTAGGTGTATGCGCTGCCCGCGACCGGGATCGACGAGGCGAGCTCGGCGTAGGACAGCGCGGAGAAGACACACGCCACCGCGGCCAGCACGAAGGAGAGGATGACTGCCGGCCCGGCGACCTGGGCACCCTCGCCGATCACCACGAAGATGCCGGTGCCGATGATGGCGCCGACACCCATCGCGGTCAGTTGGGTCGCGCCGACCGCCTTCTTCAGGCCGTGGCCCTCTTCGCTGGTTTCGGCGACCAAGGAACGAACATCACGGACCGCGAAGATACCCGGTTTCTGCCCCGATCTCGTGGCCATGCTCGGACCACCCTCCACTCCGGTGGCGGTTGCGCGAAGCCGCCGCGGTGGAATCACGGTCCCGGACGCGCCCCCCGGGTGGGTGGCCGGATAGGAGCGGGGGCATCGCCGGCCACCGATGAACACGTTTGCCGTTCTCCGTGCCCGGGCGCAAGACGGTCGGCATGATGCGGCAATCTCGACCCGCTCTCTTGCTCCCCGGCCGAAACGGTGGGTGGCGCCTGGTGCGGCTCGAGCCGGACCGGATGTCCGGCGGCGAACCGGATACCTGCGGCAGCCTGCGACCGGAACACGGCTCGTTGTACGGTGAGGGCACTGCCTCAACGAAAGGTCAGGTGTCATGGGCGAGGCCGTCATGACGACGCGACGCCAGGCGAATGGCGAGATCGTCGTCGATGTGCGGGGGACGCTCGACGCCGCCACCGTGGACGCGCTGCGCGAGACGCTGATCAGCACACTGCAGCGCGAACGCCCGGCGACCATGACCGTCGATCTGACCTTCGTCACGTTCATGGACTCGATGGGCATCGGCGCGCTGGTCACCGGCTACAACGCGGCACGCGAGACGGGCACCCGCTTCGTCCTGCGCAACCCCAGCGGGTTCGTGCACCGCCAGCTTCGGGTCACCGGGCTCGCCGAGATGTTCGGTCTGTCGGCGACCAGCGGGTCGCCCCAGCCCTATACGTCCTAGATCTCGCATGCGTGCCCGGCGCGACGGTTAGGGTGCGGTGATGGAACCGGCCGTGGGAGCGTGGTGCACCGGTTCCGAGGTCTGCTTCCGGCTGCGTGATCACGATCAACGGCTGGCCGCGGTACGCCTGCACGCCGCGGTCTTCGAAGGCTCCCGGGACTTCCGTTACCTCGCCGGCTCGCGCCTCTGGGAGTTGCGCCTGGCCCGGCCGGCGGTGTGGCGGATCGAGTACAAACTCGAGCTCACGTACCCGGACGGCGGCTCGGAGACGATCTGCGACCCGGACAACCCCCGCCGCGTGACCGGCGGCTTCGGCGACTCGTCCGAGCTGTGGTGCACCGACTACCGGGAGCCGGACTGGCTGCACCTGCCGCAGGCGCCGGGCGACTGGCGGGACGTCTACCTGCCGCTACCGGCACTCCGCGGCGAGATGGTGGCCCGGATCTGGTCACCGTCGGTGCCGACGGACAACGTGGTCGTCGCCCACGACGGACCGGACTATCACCGGTACGCGGGACTCGGGCACTACTCCGCGGCCATGATCGGCGCGGGTCGCGTACCCCCGTATCACCTCGTGCTCCTGCCC
>Ga0081539_10000755_pt1 | contig 64289 bp, 51 predicted proteins | sample TabmetS4T2R2_FD_71023 | JGI IMG/M metagenome (GOLD analysis project Ga0081539, IMG submission 71023) | Tabebuia heterophylla rhizosphere microbial communities from the University of Puerto Rico - S4T2R2 | ecosystem: Host-associated > Plants > Roots > Rhizosphere ...
GCGCGCGACAAGACGACGCACTACGGCTACCGACAGTTGACCGGCGACACGCGCAAGTGGGGGTCGCCCTACAACATCTTCCTCGTGCCCAAAAAACTCAAGCACGACGGCGACGTGCTGACGGAGAAGGCGTGGGTCGTGAACGGCGAGCTGGTCGAGGCCGAGGCGGAGAAGTTTATCCGGAAGAAACTGAAGCTGAAGGCGGGCGACGTGCCCACAAATCCGCCAATTCCCAAGCAGCCGTAAAGCCCCGGCGTGCGTCTTAATCCTCGCGCTTTTGCCGCGTGGGCAGTTTTGTCGTCTAAAGTCAGGCATTTACGCGCCGAACTCGTGCGCGTGCCGCAGTCCGCGTTTGCTTGCTCACCCGTCAGGGCCGTCCGAACCTGGGCTTAAATCAACGTCTCTAAAAGTACCGAAAAACCGTCTTATGCCTTCCTCGCTATTTTCCCGGAGATTTTTGCGCCGCGACGGCGCACGCACCGTCGCGCTCTGCGCGCTGGCCCTGCTGCTCTGCGGCGTCTTCCTCCCGCGCGGCTCGCGGGCCGGCGGGCAGGACGCCGCGGCGCAGCCGGACGCGCAGGCCGCGAAACACGGCTTGCGGGCCGAGTTCGTGCCCGGCGAAATCCTGGTGCGCTTCCGCGCCGACACGGCCAAGCAGCCCGCGCCTGAAGCGTTGACGCTGCGCACCGACGCAGGCGCGCTCGGCGTCCGCCTGGAACGCCTCGCGCCCGCGGAGTCGGTCGCCGGCCTGCGCCTCGCGCGCGTTGCGCCCGAACAGACTTTGGCGGCGGTCGCGGCCCTGAACGCGCGCGCCGATGTGCTCTACGCCGAGCCGAACTACGTGCGGCGCAAGTTCGCGACGCCGAACGATCCGCGCTACGGCGAGTTGTGGGGCTTGAAGAACACGGGGCAGTCAAACGGCACGGCCGGCGCGGACATGCGCGCCGAGCAGGCGTGGGACACGACGACGGGCACGAGCAGCATCGTCGTCGCCGTCGTGGACGAAGGCGTTGACGTGAGCCACCAGGACTTGCAGGCGAACGTCTGGCGCAACCCCGGCGAGATTCCCGGCAACGGCATAGACGACGACGGCAACGGCTACGTTGACGACGTGAACGGCTACGACTTCTTCCACAACGACGCGAGCGTCTACGACGGCCCCGGCGTGGACACGCACGGCACGCACGTCGCCGGCACAATCGGCGCGCGCGGCAACAACGGCGTCGGCGTCACGGGCCTCAACTGGCAGACGAGCCTGATGTCTCTGAAGTTCCTGGGGCCGGACGGCGGCTCGTCGGCCGACCTGGTGCGCGCGCTCGCCTACGCGAAGATGATGCGCGAACGCTTCATCAACACCGGCGGCGCGCAGGGCGCGAACATACGCGTCACGAACAACTCTTACGGCGGCGGCGGCTACTCGCAGGCCGAAGTTGACGCCATCAGCGCCCTGAACGACGTGGGCGTCCTGTTCGTCGCGGCGGCCGGCAACGAGTTTGAAGACAACGGCGTCTTCCCAGCCTACCCGGCGACCTACGATCTGCCAAACGTCATCTCGGTTGCCGCGCTCGACCGCAACAACAACCTGGCCGGCTTCAGCAACCGGGGCTTGCGCACCGTGCATCTGGGCGCGCCCGGCGTCGAAATCCTGAGCACCACGCCGGGCAACGCTTACGGCTACCTGAACGGCACTTCGATGGCGTCGCCGCACGTCGCGGGTGCGGCGGCGCTCGTGCTCGCGGCGCACCCTGATTTCACGGTCGCGCGCCTGCGCGCCGCGCTACTGTTCGGCGGCGACCCGACGGCGTCGCTCGACGGCACGACCATCACGGGCCGCCGCGCCTCCGCGGCCGGCGCGCTTGAGAACGCGGCCGAGGTTGACACCACGCCGCCCGCCGCGCCGGGCGACCTGCACATCACGTCGCAACTGGATCGCACCATCGCGCTCTCGTGGACGGCGACGGGCGACGACGGCGGCGCGGGCCAAGCCTCGCTCGCCGAAATCTTCTTCACCGACGCCGCGACCGGCGCGCGCTTTCCGCTCGCCTTCCAGCGCCCCGGCCCGGCCGGCACGCCGCAGGCGGCCGTCGTCAACATCCCGTTCCGCCACACCGCGGGCACGCTGACCGTGCGCGTGACCGACAACGCGGGCAACACGGCGAGCGCGAGCATGAACGCCGCTGACTCTGCGGACGCGGCCGATCTCTACGCGGTGACGACCGACGCGCCCGCCGCGCTTTCGACGGGCGGCACGGCGCAGAACATGCAGTTCGACGACCTCGTCGTCAGCTACCCGCTCCCCTTCTCGTTCCCGTTCTTCGAGCGTTACGCCTCCTCCGTCAACATCTCGACCAACGGCGCGCTCTACTTCGGCGCAAGCCCGTTCAACGACGCCTTCAGTATTCGCCAGGCGCTCGCCGGGCGCAACATGATCGCCGGGCTGTGGGCCGACCTCGACCTACGCGCCAGCCGCCGCGCCGACAGCGGCCTCTTCGTCGTGCAGCCGGATCAGAACCGCATCATCTTCCGCTGGCAGGGCGTCACCTTCGAGGGCGGCAACGTAGTCAACTTCGAGATCGAACTGCGCCGCGACGGCACTATCGTCGAGCGTTACGGCGACGGCAACGCGGGCGTCATGCCCGTCGTCGGCATCGGCGGCGGCGAGCCTGAGCCTTACGTCATCGGCACGCACACCTCCGAAGAGTCGCCGATCAATCTGACCAACGCGCAGACCGTCACCTACACGCTGCGCCGGCAGCCGAAGAAGGCCAATCTGAACGTGACCGTGACCGACCGGCCGAACCCGGTGCTCGCGGGGCAGAACATCACCTACACGGTGCGCGTGACGAACAACGGCCCCGACGCAGCGGCCGGCGTGAAGGTCATAGACACGCTGCCCATCGCGTCCACGGCGGCCGTCTCCTGCGCGGCGAGCCAGGGCGCGTGCATGGGCGCGGAGCCGGGGCGCGCGGGCACTTTGACGGCGAGTCTTGAGACGCTGGCGAGCGGCGCGTCCGCCACCGCCACGTTCGTCGTCACGACCGCCAGCGCCTACCAGAGTTCCTACACCAACGTCGCCGCCGTCTCGGCGGCGACCTACGATCCGAACACAACCGACAACACCTACACCAGTTCGACCAACGGCGCGCAGGTGAATGCGAACCCGCTCGCGGGCGTCCAGGCGGTCACGGCGGGCGGCATGCACGCGCTGGCTCTGACGACGGGCGGCGAGGTGCTCGCGTGGGGGCGCAACACGTTCGGCGCGCTCGGCGACGGCACGACCAACGACCGCGCCATCCCCGCTTACGTGCGCAACCTGTCGGGCGTGCGCGCCGTCGCGGGCGGCGGCGGGTTCAGTCTGGCCGTGAAAACGAACGGCACGGTCATGGCGTGGGGCGCGAACTACGCCGGTCAACTCGGCGACGGCACGACGACGCAACGGCTGACGCCCGTCCAAGTGCCCGGCCTGACAAACGTCGTGGCGGTCGCGGCCGGCAGCGGCCACAGCGTCGCTTTGAAGAACGATGGCACGGTCTGGGCGTGGGGACAGAATCTCGTCGGCCAACTCGGCGACGGGACGACGACACAACGCTCGACGCCTGTGCAAGTGAGCGGCATCACCGGCGTGCAGGCAATTGCGGCGAGCGCCAACGACACCGTCGCGCTCAAGACGGACGGCACGGTCTGGACGTGGGGCGACGGCGCGGCCGGACAGTTGGGTTACAACTCGGCCGTGCAGACGACGCCGACGCGCGTCCTGAGTCTCAGCGGCATCAAGGCCATAGCTTCCGGTTCTTCCTTCACACTCTTCCTGCGCAACGACGGCACCGTGCTCGCGTGCGGCACTAACGCCGTGGGGCAGTTGGGCGACGGCACGAACACGAACCGCACGACGCCCGTCGCCGTCCAAAATCTGACGGGCATCACGGCCATCTCGGCCGGGGACGGGCACGCCCTGGCGCTGCGCGGCGACGGGACTGTGTGGGCCTGGGGCGCGAACAACTCAAACCAACTCGGCGAGAGCAGCAGCACGCCGCGCACCTTCTCCGAGACGACGCCGGTGCAGGTCATCCTGGTCTCGAACGTGCGCGCCATCGCCGCGGGCGGCGGCCAGTCGGTCGCACTCCGCCAGGACGGCACGGTCATCGCCTGGGGCGACGTGCTCTCCAGCCGCGGCTACCCATACGGCGTGGACAACGCGCCCGCGCGCCCGACGCTCGCCCCGCCCTCGTTCAACCCGGACGGCGGCACATACACAGGCCCGCAGAACGTCACCATCACGATGCCCGGCACGGACGTGCAGGTGGCGGCGCTCGCGCCCGGCTCGATGCACACGCTCGCGCTCATGTCCGACGGCACGGTGCAGGCGTGGGGACAGAACGACAGCGGCCAACTCGGCTCTGTCACCAGCCCTGCGCGCAACAGTCTGACGCCGCTGCCGGTCGCCAACCTGAGCGGCGTGCGCGCGCTCTCCGCCGGCCCCGCGCACAGCGTGGCCTTGAAGACGGACGGCACGGTCTGGGCCTGGGGCGCGGACTGGTACGGCGCGGCGGGCCACCTGACGACCACGCCGGAACAGATCGCCGGTCTCGCCAACGTCACGGACATCGTCGCGGGCGGCTCGCACACGCTCGTGCGCCGCAGCGACGGCACGCTCTGGACTTGGGGTTCGGGCGTCTACGGCCAGATGGGCGACGGCGCGACGAACGACCGCGTGACGCCGGTGCAGGTCAGCGGCGTGACGACCGCGACGGCCATCGCCGCCGGCCCGACGCACAGCCTCGCGGTCAAGGCGGACGGCACGGTCTGGGCGTGGGGGCAGAACATCCTCGGCCAACTCGGCGACGGCACGTTCACGAACAGGCCCACGCCGGTGCGCGCCGGCACGCTGACGAACATGACGGCCGTCGCCGCCGGCATCAACTACTCGCTGGCGCTCAAATCGGACGGCACGGTCTGGGCGTGGGGCAGTAACCAATACGGTCTGCGCGGCGACGGCACGACGAACGGCAGCCAGACGCCTGTGCAGGTGCAGGGGCTGACGAACGTCGTCGCCATCGCCGCGCGCCAGTACGACTGCCTGGCGCTGCGCGACGACGGCACGGTCTGGTCTTGGGGCAACAGTCCGGGCGCGGCCAGCGTCTTCGGCAAGACGCCCGCGCCGGTCGTGGGACTGACCGGCGTCAGCCAGATACTAAGCGGCGGCGACTTCGCCATCGCGCGCAAGACCGACGGCTCGTTCCTGATCGTCGGCAACAACTTCAACGGCACGTTCGGCAACGGCACTACCGTCTCGGCGTCCGCGCCCGTGCCCATCACGTGGCTCGGCAGCGGCATCACCGTCCACTACACGACGGACGGCAACGAGCCGACCGAGACCGACCCTGCGATCAACTCCGGCGCTTCCGTCCTCGTCAGCCAGACGACGACCCTGAAGGCGCGCGCCTTCAAAGACGGCTTCGCCCCCAGCACGATCAAGTCGGCGGCCTACACACTGCCCGGCGGCCCTGCGAGCGCCACCGTGCAGTTCAGCGCCGCCACCTACAGCGCCAGCGAAGGCGACGGGCGGGCGACCATTACGATCACGCGCACCGGCGATACGGCGGGCGCGGCGACCGTTGACTTCAAGACCAATGACGACCCGGCGGCCGTCCCCTGCGACCCGACGGCCAAGCGCCAGGACGGCACAGAGTACCCGCACGGCACGGCCTACGCCCGCTGCGACTACGCGACAACCGTGGACACGATTAGCTTCGTCGCCGGTCAGGCGCAGAAGACCATCAGCGTGCCGCTCGTTGACGACGCGCACGTGGAGGGCAGCGAGACGGTGCAGTTGACGCTCTCGAACGCAGTCGGGGCGACGCTCGGCTCACAGACGAGTGCGACGCTGACCATCACGGACAACGACGCGGGCGGGGCGGCCAACCCCGTCTTCTCGTCGCCGTTCTTCGTCCGCATGCAGTACCTCGACTTCCTCTCGCGCGAGCCGGACGCTGGCGGCTTCAACGCCTACGTCAACCTCTTGAACGGGTGCGCGGACGTGAATAACGTTGACCCGAACTCGCCCTCGGCCGCCTGCGACCGGATCACGGTCAGCGCAGCCTTCTTCGGCTCGCAGGAGTTTCAGTTGAAGGGCTACTACGTGTTCCGCTTCTATAAAGTGGCCTTTGGCCGGCTGCCCGCTTACGCCGAGGTCGTGCCGGACATGCGGGCGGTGACGGGCACGACGCCGCAAGAGGTCTTCCAGAAGAAGGCGGCCTTCGCCAACACGTTCGCGCAACGGCAGGAGTTCACGAACGCTTTCGGCAGCCTGTCGAACGCCGACTATGTGAATGCTCTGCTTGGGCGCTACAACCTGACGCAGGTCACGACGCCCGACCCGGCCCAACCGGACGGGACGACGAAGGTGACGCTGACGAGCGTCAATCTGATCAATCAACTGAACGCCGGCACGCTGACGCGCGCCCAGGTCTTACGCGCCGTCGCGGACTCGGATGAGGTCTTCAACGCGGAGTTCAACAAGGCGTTCGTCGCCTCGCAGTACTACGGCTACTTGCGGCGCACGCCCGACACGCCGGGCTACAACGCCTGGCTCAACTACCTGACGGCGCACCCGGACGACTTCCGCACCATGGTCAACGGGTTTATGAACTCGCAGGAGTATCGGTTGCGGTTCGGGCCGGGACAGTAGTCGCGTCGCGGTCGCGGCGGGCGTGGAGGGCAGGGGCGGCGCAAGGCGTTGAGACGCTTGCGCCGCCCCGTTCGTTTATCTGATCGTCAGCGTGACATCAGTGCGGCTGGGCGCGCCGTTGGCCGTGCGGACGACGACGGCTTGCGGCCCGGTCAGGCCGTCGAGCAGCCGCACGTTGAGCTGATCGAGACCGGGGAAGCCGCCGGCCTCGCCCGCGTATTCGACTACGGCCGCGCGCCCGCCGATGGTCACGGTGACGGGTAGGGAGTTGCGCCAGCCTGTGCCGAGGAGCGCGACGACCGTCTGATCATTCCCGAAGCGCGCGGCGAACGGCCCCCGCGTGAAGCGCCCGCCCGACGCGAGCAGCGCAATCGCCTCGCCGCCGCCTGTGCCGTCCGCGGTGAACAGACCCGGATTCGCGCTCACGATACTCACGTCCTCGGCGGCCGTCACTACCCCGTCAACCGAGACGACGACCGAGCGCACGCCCGTGCCCACTTCGTTCGGCACGTAGATGTGTAGCTCGCCGTCGGCGAACGAATGCACAGGTGCGACGCGCCCCTCAACGGTGACGCGCACGCCGCGCGCCGCGGCTTCGGCGGCCGTGCGGCCTGTGCGGCCGAGCGTCAGCCCCGCGCCCGTGATCGTGCCGAGACCGTCGCGCGTGGCGTCGCCGCGCCGCGAGGCGCTGTTGGTGAGCGAGAGGTGCGCGACCGCGCCCAGGGTCGCGTCCTGGCCGAACGCGAGACCCGTGAGCGCCTGCGCGGTCGGGTTGTCGGCCGTCGCGTAGAGCGTGCCGTCGCGCAGGAAGCCGTTGAGTGCCGGATCGGGGAAGGCGTCTATCGCGGGCACGCCGCCGTTGCCGCCGGACGCGACGGTGTCCGCCGCGCCGAGCGCGTCTTCGATGACGTAGACCGTGCCCTCGCGGTCAACCGTCAGCCCGTGCAGAATCAGGTTGTTGTCAATCGAGAGACCTTCGACGACCACTTCGTCCGTGTCCGCGCGCCCGTCCCCATTTGTGTCGTAGAGCGCGAGCAGGACAGTGTTGTCGCCGGCCGAGTGCGAGAAGACGACGCCGCGCGAGTTCACGGCGATGTCGAGCGGCGCGTCGTTCGAGAAGCGGTAGGAGTAATAAGGCGTCGCGTCGAGCGTGTCGGGCAGGCCGTCGGCATTCGTGTCGCGGACGACGCGTAGCTCGTCCGAGTCGAAGTCCGCGATCAGGAGATCGTTCGTCGGCAGGAGCGCGAGCGCGTTCGCTTCGCTGAGCTGGTTGTTGCCGACGGCGACGAGCGTGCGCGAGCGCGCGTTGTCGAAGCCGCCCGTCGCAGGATCGCGCACGAGCAGCACGACGCCCGCGCTCGGCTCGTTGTCGGGGTTGTTCGGGTCGCCGCGATCGAAGAAGCCGCTCGACGAGACGCAGACGAACTCGCGCCCGTCGCGCGCCGTGCCGGCGACGACCGCGGCGGCCGAGGGCAGACTGAAATCGCGGCGCAGGTCGTAGGTCGAAGAGGCGTCGCGCACGAAATCGCCGTTCGTGTCGAAGGCGGTGACGAGGACGCCGATGGGGCGGTCGTCGGCGGTCGTCGCCGTGCCGCGGTCGTCTATGGCGGAGAAGACTTCGTAGCGCGTGCCGGTGCGCCCGACGGCGATGTCGAACGAGCCGCCGCGCGTGTCGAAGGTCGCGCGCTGGTCGGCGCGGCCGTCGCCGGTCGCGTCCGCGTACTGCTCGTCCGTGCCGGCGGGCGAGTCGGTACTCAACTGCGCGGTGTGCAGGACGCGGCGCAGGGGCGTGCCCGGCACGATGCGGTCGGTGATGAGCGCGGGCGTGATGCTGCCCGCGGCGTTGAGACTGACGCTGCCGGTTTGCGCTAGGGCGCGGGCTGGGCGTGCAGGCGTGCGCGTCTTATCGTTGTCATGCGCGGTGCGCGCCGGGCGTTGTTTGCGCGTGGCAACGTCGCGTTGCGGCGTGTAACCGTCGGGGCGTGCGGCAGCGGGCTTGTCCGTTGTCGTCGTGCGCGTGACGAGGGCGCGGCGCAGGTCGGGTTGGTAGTCGCGCGCGGCGTGCTCCTGCGCGTTGGCGGCGCAGGCGAGCAGGTAGGCGACGAGGGCGAGCGCGCCGACGAGTACGAGGAGGCGCAGGCTGAGACGTGCGAGAAACATCGGACGGACACCTTTCCGGGAGACGTTCGTGTGTGGCGCGAGAGGCGGTTTCGACACGGAGGACACAGTGAGCACGGAGAGCACAGAGGAAAGCTGATCTCAGATTTGAGATTTGAAATTTGAGATTGCTCTTTCTCTGTGCCCTCTGTGTCTCTGCATCGCTCTGTGTTGAATAGTTCTAGCCGCACGCTCAATCAGGAGACATCTCAACGACCCGACGGCGGATCATTGCGCGTCCGCGACGGCTTCGAGGGCGCTTCCTGCTGACGCGGCGGATCGGCTCGCCGTTCCTCACGCGGCGGCGGCGGCGCGGAGCGTTCCGGTGGTGGCGCGGATCGCTCCTCACGCGGCGGCGGCGCAGACGGGCGCTCTTCGCGCTGCGGCGGTCGCTCCTCGCGTGGTGGCGCGGGCCGTTCGCGTTCGACGCGCGGCTCCGGGCGCTCGTACTTCGGCTCCGGGCGTTCGTGTTTCGGCTCAGGCCGTTCGTACTTTGGCTCGGGCCGTTCGACGCGCGGCGCGGGGCGGCGCTCCTCCGGGTCGGGGCGCTCGACGCGCGGGCGTTCGCGCACGGCCGGCTCGGGCCGCGTCTCCGTCGGGTCGGGGCGCGGCGGGCGCGGGGCACGCTCGACGGGCAGTGAGCGTTCGCCGTTGTCGTCCGTCGGTTCGCCCGCGCGCTTGCGCTCGATGCGTTCGTTCACGTCCGGGTCACGCGGCGGGCGCACCTTGTTGTCCGCGCCGGAGCGGTCGCGGACGGGGCGGGTTTCGTCGGGCGTAACGGTGCGTTGGTTCGCGTCCGCGTTGGCGTCACGCGGTGGGCGCGGTGGGCGTGCGACCGCGCCCGTGCCGCGCTCGGTGGCGTTGTTGCCGCCCGTGCCGCCGGTCGCGTCGGGCGCGATGACGCGCGGGGTGCGGTTGTTGAAGACGCGCTCGCGCTTCAAGTCTTCGCCGAGCGCCTTGCCAGGCGTGCGCGTGGCCGCGCCGGTCGGGCGATCATAGAGGCGGCGCACGGGATCGTTCGGATCGAGCTTCGTGCCCAGGTCGCCGCGGACGGGGCGTTCGCCGGGCGCGGGCCGGGTGTTGTTTGCGTCGCCGCTTGCGCCGTCGCCGATGGGTCGGACGGGCAAGCGCCCGCGCACCGGATCGGTTACGAGCGCGCGCTGCGCCAGGTCGGCCGGCGCAGGTTGCGCGCGGGTCGCGCCCGTGCCGAAGTCGCGCGTGGGCAGGGTGGTGACGGCGCGCTGGTAGATCGGGTTGGTGCGCTGGAGGCCGGCGATCTCGCCCGCGCGCAGGGGCGTCAGCCTGTCGGGCTGGCGGTAGTAGCGCGCGTGCGGGTCGGGCTGGTGGTAGCCGAGCGGATACCACGCGATGTGGTCACCGAACGAGAGGCTGATGTGGACGAACGCGACGAGCGCGGGCCGCCACCAACTGTGATGCCGGTAGTGGTAATAGCCGCGCGGAGCCCAGCACCAGTAGTTGTTGTAATAGACCCAGCGCCCGTAGTGGTAAGGGGCCCAGCCCCACGGCTCGTCGCCCACCCAAGTCCAGCCGTAAGGCGGACACCAAGTCCAGCGCCCGTAGCGGTACGGAACCCAGTTGTTGTAGTTGTTGATGACGGTGACGTGTGGTCGCCAGACGTAGCCGTAGTCGCGCGCGTAGACCCAGTCGCCGTAGGCGTCGAGTTCTTCCGCGCCCCACACGTCGCTGTCGTAGTAGCGGTCGCGCCCGTCGTAGCGCAGGCGCGACGCCAGGTAACGCTCGCGGTCGTCGTTCCAGCGATCCCAACTGTCGAACTCGCGCGCGGCCGCGAAACTCCAGTCGCCTTCGCCCGCGCTGTCATAGGTCAGCTCGGCCGTGCGCCCGTCGCGCAGGGTGAAGCCTGACGTGTCGGAGTAGAGGCGCGCGCGCGCGCCGTCGCGGGCGGTGACGATGACGCTGCCGTTGCGCGCCGCGTCAATCCGGTAGAGACCCGTCTGCTCGGCCGCGATGGTCGTCCTCGGCGCGTCGATCTCGAAGTACTCGTGGTCGTGGTCGAAGCGCGCGAGCCGAATTGTGGCCGTGCCTTCGGGCACGCTGAACGCGACGCCCTCGGCGCGCAGGGTCACAACGTCGAGCGTCGCGTAGGGGCCCATGCGGACGAAGTTGCGCGCGTCGATCTGCACCTCGACGTGCGAGTTCGCGCCGGTCGCCAGGCGGTCGCCTTCGACGAGCGGGAAGTTCAAATCGGCGCGCTCCCACTTGTGCCCTCCGGCGCGGCGCAGCGACACGTCGCCGCTCAGCAGGCTGATGCGCGCGACGCGCGCCGTCTCGTCGTAATCGTAGCGGTCGTCGTCGTTGGCATCGTCGGCGGCGCGCGCCGCGGGGGTGGTGACGGCGGCGGACGTGAGCAGCAGGAGGGAGAGCAAGAGAGTTCGGGCGGTGGTCTTGTAGCGCATAGCTACGCTCCTTTGGTTGTACTGAACGGAAGAGACTTGTACGCGCGAAAGCCTCGGGCGACGCGCGCGGCGGCGGGCGTGGAGAAGGCGAGAACAACTGGCGCGCCCCGTGTGACACGCGCAAGCGATGGCTTCGCGATTTGCTGTCCGACGCGAGTGCAAAGCCTGTGCCCGCGCCCGCACAGGAGAAGACGTGCGAGCTTAGCGGAGCGTTTCTTTAGGAAGCTTACGCCGCCGCCGCAGGGCGGGCTATGCGAGATGGTGCACGGTCGGCACTATATCGTGTGAGGTTTAAGCCGCGCCCTTACGCGGGCGGGGAGAAATAAGGGATGAGGGCGGAGGGATGCGGGAGGAATAAGAAGCTGTTCTCTTCATCCCGCATCCCTCCGCCCTCATCCCTTCCTTCGCGGCGATATTGACCTTTCTCTGTCCCGCACAAAAATTTTTCACCATCCGGCAAACGGTTTAAGTAAACGAGTTAAGGCGTGATCGCGCCGCCGCCCACGCGCCCGGCTCAAGTTTTCCTCAAGGGGGGCGGGCGATGATGCACGCGTTGAGTGGGTAGGGTCGCTTGGAGGGTCGGCGATAACGGAGATTCAGGGTTAGGCGCTCCGAGCGAGGTTCTTCTGCCGGCTGTGCTGCCATTCGGGGAGGCGGCCGCTGGCGGAGGCGCGAAGGTCGGGCCCCACGAAGGCTCGCAAGACCGCTGCTCTTCCATAATGCGCGTCAGTCAAGGGGTGAACGGGCAGCGCAACCTTCGCAACGTTGGCCGCCGGGTGTTGGGGGACATCCGGCGGCCAATAAACTTTTCCGCCGCGCGCGCCATTGACCGCGCGCCGCGATCCAATCTATAACTTGCAACCGATATGAGAGTGCCAGCCTTCCGCCTGTTCGGCTTCCAGCGCCCGTCCGACGTGGTTCTGCCCACGCTCGGCAAACTCGAACGCGAGGTGATGCAGTGCGCCTGGCGGCGCGGCGCGCTGAGCGTCCGCGACGTACACGACGAGTTCGCGGGCCGCGTCGCCTACACCACCTTGATGACCACGCTCGACCGGCTCTACAAGAAGAACCTGCTCGCGCGCCGCAAGGACGGGCGTGCGTTCGTCTACGCGCCGCGCGTCTCGCCCGAAGAGTTCGAGCGCGGCATCGCGGCGGACGTGCTCGACGCGCTCCTGGGGCGCGGCGGCGAGCAGGCGGTCGAACCGATGCTCGCGTGCATCGTGGACGCGGTCAGCGAGCGCGACCGCGAACTGCTGGACGAGCTTGAGCGCCTCGTGAAGGAGAAGCGGCGACAACTGCGCCGCGCGGGCGTGCGGCGGGACGAGGACTAGACGCCATGTACAACCTGCTCGGTTTATGCCTCGCGCTCGCGGCGCTGCTGACGGCGAACGCGCTCGCCGCGCTCGTCGCCGCGGGCGTGTGGCGCGGCTGGCTGGCGGGGCGGACGCGCGCGTGGTCGGCCGTCGCACGCGCCCAACTGCTGTTCGCGTTGCGCGTCGCACCGGGCGCGCTCGCGCTCTTGTTCGTCGCCGCGTTCGTCGTGCCCGCCTATCTGCGTTACGAGCCGGAGGGAACGCCAGAAGCGGTCAGCCTGAAACTGGCCGCGCTCGCCGCCCTGTCCATCCTCGGTCTCGCGCTCGCCCTCTGGCGCGGACTGGCCGCGTGGCTCACGACGCGCCGGCTCGTCGCCGACTGGCTGCGCCATGCCGAGCCGGTCGCGCTGCCCGGCGTCTCGCTCCCCGCCTACCGCGTCGCGCACCGCTTCCCCGTCATCGCCGTCGTCGGCGCACTCCGCCCGCGCCTCTTCGTCGCGCAACAACTTTTCGACGCGCTTAGCGAACGGGAACTCTGCGCCGCGCTCGCGCACGAGTGCGGCCACCTCGCGGCGCGCGACAACCTGAAGCGCGCCGTCCTGCGCGCGTGCCGCGACGTGCTGACAATTGTGCCCGCCGGGCGCACGCTCGACCGCGCATGGAACGAGAGTGCAGAGGCCGCCGCCGACGAGCACGCCGCGCGTGGCGGCGACGCGGGCGCTGCCCTTGACCTCGCGGCGGCCCTTGTCAAGATCGCGCGGCTCGTGCCGCCGGGCGCGCGCCCCGCGATGCCGGCCGGCGCTTTCCTGATTGGCGCGGCAGGCGGCGGCGACAGTCTCGCCTGGCGCGTGCGCCGGCTGACACAGTTGGCGGCCGGGAACACCGCAGGGCTGCGCGCGGACACCGGCGCGCTGGGCGCGTGGTTCTGGGCCGGGTCGTGTGCGCTCGCGTTGGCGGCCGCCCTCGTCGCCGCCGACACGCGCGTGCTCGCCGCCATGCACACCGCGCTCGAATACGCCGTCAACGCGCTCAGGTAGCGAAAACAATTAACCACGAAATCACACGAAACAACACGAAACGGGCAGTTCTTAGTTCGTGTTGTTTCGTGTGATTTCGTGGTTAAGTTGTTCCGCCTCCCGCCGCCGTGTGCTTCGGGCTTAACTTTCGTGGGCGACAAAAACGAGTGCTGGTAGTAAATGACGTATCACTGTAGGCTGACACGCAATAAAGCTTGAGTCCGCGCCGCTGCAACGCCGCCGCGGCATGAATCTCCTTTCGGCGGCGTCTGCGCCGGAACCGGCGCACGACTCGCGAGCTTGGCCGGCACGCTTCCGAGACGTGCCGGCCTTAATTTTTGCCGCCGAAATCCTTACGCCTGCCCGTTCGCCTGCGCCCGCAGCATCTTCAACAGCGCGCGCTCCTCCGGCAGATACTCAGGCTGCTGGCGGCCGATGCGGCGCTCCCGACGCGGGCGAAACTCTTCGAGCGTCGTGCCGGCGCAGTAGCTCTCCAGCACGCGCGGGTGGATGTAGCTGCCGCGGCAGACGGTCGGCGTGTTGCCCAGGTGCTCGGCCACGCGCTTGATCGCGCGCACGAGATTGCGCTTCGCCTGCCGCTCGTCCTCCGGCTTGCCCAGTTCGGCCAACTCGACCGCCGCCAGCAGCGTCCCGCCCCACGTGCGAAAATCCTTGGCGGAGAACTCCGGCGCAGTCGCCGCCTTGATGTAGTCGTTCACGTCGCGCGGGCTGATAGTTATGGCCTTCTTCTGTTCCTCGTCGTAGTAGTGGAACAGCTTCGCGCCGCCGAGTTTTTGGATGTCGCGCATGAGCGTGGCGAGTTCTTCGTCCACGAGGATGCGGCGGTGGCGGATGTGGTGCTTGCCGACGAAGTTGAAGACGAGCCGGCCGCCCCGCTTGATCGTGAGATGGCGGTTGCGCAAGGTCGTCACGCCGTAGGTGCGGTAACGCTTGACGCTCGTCTCCGAGCCGACGCGGAAGTAGAGGTCGTTGATCAGGCGGATGATGACGGCGAGCACGCGCGGCTTCGAGAGATCGGGGCGCGCGATGTCTTCGTTCGTCTGGCGGCGCAACGCGCCGAGCTGTTCGCCGAAGCGCACGATCTTTTCGTACTTGAGCCGCTGCCGCTTCGCGGCGAATGCCGCGTGGTAGATGCGCTGCACACGCCCGTTCGCGTCGAGGCCGATGGCTTGCAGCCGGCAGTGCGCGCCGGGCGCGATGCGCACCTCGCGCCACGCGGGCGGGACGGCGAGCGCCTTGATGCGTTCGAGCGTAGCCTCGTCCGTGATGCGGCGGCCGCGCGCGTCCTCGTACCAGAAGCCGCGCCGCTTCGAGCCGCGCCGCCGCCACCAACGCGCCCTCGGCCCGCGCACGACGCTCGGCGGCACGCCGGTCGTCGTCGCCGCCGGCTGCGGCTGCTGTTGCACTTCTGTCTGCGCGCTCGCCATCCTCGCCCCCCAAGTCCGACACCAAACCCTACGCGCATTCGGCCGCGCGCCGGTTGCGAAAGTATGACGGGAGATTGGAAGGGGGACGAAGAAGGAAAATAAGTGCGGGGCGCGAGTCGTGTGCACGACTCGCGCCCCGTGCCGTTTACGACACGGCCTGCGACGTGGCCGCCTGCGGCGGCACGACCGCTTCGCCCGCGTAGTAGAGGATGCGCGCGCAGTTGTCGCAGGTGATGATCTCTTCGCCGCGCCGCACGTCGGTCATGACCTGCGGGCGCAGCCGCATGTGGCAGGCGCTGCACGAATTGTTGCGCGCCTCGGCCATGGCCAGCCCGTCGCGCACGCGCGCGCTGATGCGGTTGTAGAGCGCACTCATCGGCTTGGGCAGCGCGGCGAGCAGGCGCTCGCGCTCCTGCCGCTGCTCTTCGATCTGACGGGCCTGCGCCGCGGCCCGCGTTTCGAGGGCGGCGAGTTGCGCGTCGCGCTCGCCGCGCAGGGTTTCGATTTCGGGCGCGCGCTGGCCGATCTCGCGCTCTGCGCCGTCGAGTGCCTCCATCTGTTCGAGGATTTTGGTCTCAAGCTCGGAACTGTGCTTGCGCGCGGCGTCGCCCTCGCGGATGGCGGCCGCGTACTCCTTCTCGTTGGTGGCGGCCATCAGGGCGCGGTCTGAGTGCTCGGCCTTGGTGCGCGTCTCGGCGAGTTCGGTTTCGAGCCGGGTGCGGGTCTGGCGCGCTTCGTCGCGCCGATTTTCGAGGGCTAAAAACTCAGAGGCGCGCTGCTCGAACTCTTTCTCGATCTCAGCGCGCCTCTCAGGGATAGCTTCCAATTCGGCCTTTAGCCGGCGGATGCTCGTGTCCAAATCCTGCAAATCAATGAGCTGTCTTAATTCTGCTTTCACTCTATGATCTCCTCCAAATAACCGGCGGCGCAGAGGCCCCGTCCAGGCGCAGATCATAACAGTGGGGCGCGACGAGTGACAAGCGGGGAGAAAAGTCGGGAGTCCGGAGAGTCTATAGGGTTCGGAGAGTCAGCGGCCAACTGCTTCTGACTCTCCGGACTATCGACTCTGCACGAGCAGGACGATCTTCCCGAAGCTCTCGTTACTTTCTAGCCGCGTGTGCGCGCTACGTACTTCATCGAGCGGGTAGGTGCGGTCAACGACGGGGCGAACCACCCCGCGCGCGAGCAGGGGGACGACGTGCGCGGCGAAGAGGCGCGTGGCGCGCGCCTTCTCTTCCGCCGAGCGGGCGCGCAAGACCGTGCCGGTGATGCGCAGCCGCTTCCGCATCACGACGCCGTAGTCGAGCGGCGCTTGCGCCCCGCCCATCGTGCCGACGAGCAGCAGGCGGCCGCGCGGGGCGAGCGCGGCCAGGTTCGCCGCCAGGTACGACGCGCCGACGAGATCGAGGATCAACTGCACGCCCGCGCCGTCCGTCCAAGCGCCGACCGCGTCGGCGAAGGCTTGCGGGTCGTCGCCGACCGCGACCGCCTCGTCGAGGCCGAACTCGCGCGCGCGTTCCAACTTCGCCGCCGTGCGCGCCGTCGCGTAGACGCTTGCGCCCGCCGTGCGCGCAAGCTGGATCGCGGCGAGACCCACGCCCGACCCGGCCGCGTGAACGAGGACGCGCTCGCCTATGGTTAATCCCCCTTGCGTGAACAGCGCGTCGTGCGCCGTGATGAACGCTTCGGGCACGGCCGCGGCTTCCGCCCAGTCGAGGTTGTCAGGAATCTCCGCGAGCGCATTCTCCGGCACGACGACGTACTCGGCCTGCGCGCCGCCGCCCGTGATGCCGAACACGCGCGCGCCTACGCGCCACGCGCGCACGTCCGCGCCCACCTGCTCGACCTCGCCCGCGAACTCAAGACCGGGAATGTCAGCGGGCGCACCCGGCGGCGCGGGGTAATGACCACGCCGCTGCAACAGGTCGGCGCGGTTGAGCGCCGCCGCACGCACGCGCACACGCACACGGTCGCCCGCCGCGACGGGCCGCTCCACCTCGCGCACCTCAAGCCCCTCGACCCCGCCGTGCTGCGCGATGACGACCGCGCGCATCATCTCCTGCCCCATCTTCATCACCTCCAGACGGCAGAGATTAACCACAAAGACACGAAGGAGGAAAGTAGGCAGTAGGCAGTAGGCGGTAGGCAGTTAGGGCAAAGAGAAGGCCGTTAAACGCACGTCTCGTGATCTGGCGAGGGCCGGCGCAACCTACGGCCTGCTTCCTTTCTTTAACTGCCTACCGCCTACTGCCTACTGCCTACTGCTTTGAGTTCTTCGTGCCTTTGTGGTTAATTCCTCCGGTTCGTGATGGCCGCACAACCCGAACTCTTCGTCGTCGTCAACTACAACGCGGCGCGCGCGCAGGCCGCGTGGGCGCAGGTGCGCCCGGCCCTCGTCGCGGCCGGCGTGCGCTTCGACGTGCACGAGGCGAAGCACGTCGGCGACGCGCAGACGCGCACGCGCCGCGCGCTCGGCGAAGGCTACCGCACGATTGCCGCCGTCGGCGGCGACGGCACGCTCGGCGAAGTGGCGGCCGGTTTCTTCGCGCCCGCGCAAGGGCTTGAGTCGCCGCCCACGCCTGTCAACACGGACGCCGCGCTCGCCGTCCTGCCCGGCGGCACGGGCAACGACTTCGCGCGCAGCCTCGAAGGCCGCCGCGCCGCGCTCGCACACTGGCGCGCGCGCCTCGTCGCGCATTGCACGGGCGACGACGGCACGACGCGCGCGGTTGATCTTCTCCACGGCACGGCGATGACGGACGCGGGCGCGCACACGTTCCTCTGTCTTAACGCGGCGACGCTCGGCATCGGCGCGGAGGTGGCGGGGCGCGTGGCGGCGCAGGGCGCGCGCGTGCGCCGCCTGCCGGGCGAGGCGCGGTTCGCGCTGGCCGCCGTCGGCGCGCTCGCACACTGGCGCATGCGGCGGTTGCGAATCCAGGTTGACGAAGACGAGGCGCAGGAGTGTTTGACCAACCTGGTGGCCGTGGCGAACAACCCTTTCGCGGGCGGCGGCATGATGTTCGCGCCTGCCGCGCGCGCCGACGACGGCCGGCTCGACGTGGTCACGGCCTGCGGCATCGGCCGCGCCGAGGTCGTGCGCGAGATGACGCGCATACACAGCGGCGGCCACCTCGCCAACCCGCGCGTCCGCGTCCGCACGGCCGCGCGCGTGCGCATCGAACATCTGACGGCGAATGATGCGCTGCCGATTGAGGCCGACGGCGACGTGCGTGGGCGCACGCCCGTCGAGTTCCGCGTCCTGCCCGGCGCGTTGCGCGTGATCTGTTGAGGCGGGCGGCGGGTTTCAGCGCGCCGAAGTTTCGCGCCGCTCGATGTCGAGGACTTTGTTGAGCCGGCGTTGATGTCGCTCCTCGCCGGTGAAGCGCGCGGCGACGAAGGCGCGCACGATCTCCATCGCCAGTTCGCTCCCGACGACACGCGCGCCGAGGCAGAGCACGTTGCAGTCGTCGTGCTCGCGCGACTGGTGCGCGGAATAGGTGTCGGCGACGAGGGCCGCGCGCACGCCGCGAATCTTGTTCGCCGCGACGTTCGCGCCGACGCCGCTCCCGCAGATGACAATGCCGATCTCCGCGCGCCCCTCGCGCACGGCTTCGCCCACCTGCCACGCGTAGTCGGGATAGTCGTCGGGCTTTGTGCCGTCGTGCGTGCCGAAGTCTTCCAACTCGTGCCCGGCGGCGCGGAGTTCTTCGATGACGCGTTCGTTCAAGGGGTAGCCGCCGTGGTCTGCGCCGATTGCGATTCGCATAAGGTTACGCTTTCGTGGAAGAGGGAATTTAACCGCAAAGGGCGCGAAGAGGGGCCGCGAAGGACGCAGAGATTTTCTTTGCGCCCTACGGCGGCCCTCTCCGCGTCCTTTGCGGTTAAATCTTCTGCCCGCCCAGCAAGGCGCGCGCACGCCGGACGACGTTCTCGACGTTGAAGCCGAGTTCGCGCATGGCCACGTCGCCGGGCGCGGAGCCGCCGAACCGATCAAGACAAATACAATCGCCGCTTGGGCCGACGTACCGATCCCAGCCGAGCCGTGCGCCCGCTTCGACGCCGAGCCGCGCCGTCACGCCCGGCGGCAGGACTTCGGCGCGGTAGGCGTCGTCCTGCGCTTCAAACAACTCCCAGCAGGGCAGCGAGACGACGCGCGTGGGCGTGCCCGCCTGTTGCAGTTGCGCGCGCGCGTCGAGCGCCAGCGCGACTTCCGAGCCGGTGGCGAGCAGGATGAGTTGCGGCGGGGCGCTGCGCCCGTCGGCGTCCGCCCCGTCGGCCAGAATGTACGCGCCGCGGCGCAAGCCCTCAGCCGATGCGTAAAGCTTGCGATCAATCGTGGGCACTTTCTGGCGCGTGAGGACGAGCGCGGTCGGCGCGTGCCGGCGCAGGATGGCGACGCGCCAAGCCTCGCGGACTTCGTGCGGGTCGGCGGGGCGGATGACGTAGAGGTGCGGGATGGCGCGCAGGCCCGCCAGTTGTTCGATGGGCTGGTGCGTCGGGCCGTCTTCGCCGAGACCGACGGAGTCGTGCGTGAAGACGTAGATGACCTGCACTTCGGAGAGCGCGGCGAGGCGGATGGCGGGCTTCATGTAGTCGGAGAAGCACATGAACGTGCCGCCGTAGGGGATGAGGCCACCGTTGAGGCTAATGCCGGTCATGGTCGCGCCCATCGCGTGCTCGCGGACGCCGAAGTGGAAAGTGCGGCCGGCGTAAGTGCCGGCCTCGAAGCTGCCGCCGTCCTTGATATCGGTGTTGTTCGAGGGCCCCAGGTCGGCCGAGCCGCCGACGAGCATCGGCAGCACGGGCGCGAGCGCGTTGATGACTTCGCCCGACGCGGCGCGCGTCGCCATCGCCTTCGCGTCCGCGAACGACGGCAGCTTCTCCTCCCAACCTTCAGGCAGATCGCCCTGCATCAGCGTGCGCCACGCGCGCCCCTGTTCTTCGTGCGCCTCGGCGTAACGCTCGACGAGTTCGTTCCATTCCTGCTCCTGACGCGCGCCGCGCTCGACCGCCTCGCGGAAGTGCCGGAGCGCCTCGTCGGGAATGTAGAACTCTCTGTCTTCGGGCCAGCCCAGGTGCTTCTTCGTCTCGCGCACGGCGTCCGCGCCCGGCGCGTCCGAGTGCGCCTTGCGCGTGCCGGCGGTCGGCATGCCGTAGCCGATGACGGTCTTGATGGAGACGAGCGACGGGCGGTCGCCGACGGACTGCGCGTCGCGGATCGCGCGCTCGATTGATTCGAGATCGTTGCCGTCCGCGACCGTCGCAATGTGCCAGCCGTAAGCCTCGAAGCGTTTGGGCACGTCTTCGGAGAAAGCGAGCGAGGTGTCGCCTTCGATGGTCACATGGTTGTCGTCGTAGAGGTAGATGAGCTTGCCGAGTTTGAGATGACCCGCGAGCGAGGCGGCCTCGGACGCCACGCCCTCCATCAGGTCGCCGTCCGAGACGATGGCGTAAACGTAGTGATCGACGAGCGGGAAGCCGTCCCGGTTGAACTGCGCCGCGAGGTGCGCTGCGCCCATCGCCATGCCGACGCCGTTCGCGAAGCCCTGACCGAGCGGCCCCGTCGTGATCTCGACGCCGGGCGTTAAGCCGTACTCGGGGTGGCCGGGCGTCTTCGATCCCCACTGGCGGAAGTTCTTGATCTCTTCGAGCGGCAGGTCGTAGCCGGTCAGGTGGAGCAGCGCGTAGATGAGCATCGAGCCGTGCCCGGCGGAGAGCAGGAAGCGGTCGCGGTTGGCCCACTTCGGGTCGCGCGGGTTGTGGCGCAGGAAGCGCGTCCAGAGCACATAGGCGAGCGGCGCGCAGCCCAAGGGCAGGCCCGGATGGCCCGACTCGGCGCGCTGCACGGCGTCGAGCGCAAGCGTGCGGATCGTGTTGATGCAAAGCTGGTCGAGTTCCGGGTTCGGGTTCGTGGTCTGCGGCTGCGTTGATGCGCTCATCTCGCTCTAAGCTCCTCGCGGCGATTATGTCGATCTGGTTTTCGGGGCGCGGCAAATCATACCTGAAAGACTAAGCCCCTGCGAGCGCGCAACTCGCAGGGGCTTGTTTGGTAAGGCAAAATCGCCGCCTTGCTTAATCGGCCTTGACGGCCTTGGCCGCGTTGATGCGCCCGCCGCTCGCGACCTTGCCGTCGAGCGCGGGCAGCTTATCAACGGACGCGAGCAGGCGCTCGCGCAACTCTTTCATCTGCATGTCCGGGTTCAGGGCGAGCACGAGCGCCGCGACGCCCGACACTTCCGGCGTCGCCATCGAAGTACCCGAATGCTCCTCGTACTGGTTGCCCGGCCACGTCGAGAGAATCTCCGCGCCCGGCGCGGCGATATGCACGCTCTTGACGCCCCAGTTCGAGAACGACGCCAGGTTGTCGGTGCGCGTGAGCGCGGCGACCGAGATGACGTTCGGCAACTGGTAGCCCGACGGGTAGTGCTGCCGGCGGTCGTTGTCCGATGCCGAGTTGCCGGCGGCGGCGACGAACAGGATGCCCTCTTCGCCCGCGCGCTTGATGGCGTCTTCGAGCGCGCGCGAGTACATGGTCGAACCCCAGCTCGCGCTGATGACGCGCAGGTTCACGCCCGCCTTCTTGCGATCAATCGCGTAGTTGATGCACTCAATCGCGTCCTTGACCGTGCCGCTGCCGCCCGCGTTCAGGAACTTGAGCGGCATGATCTCGACCTGCCAGTTGACGCCCGCGATGCCGTCGTTGTTGTCCCCTTCCGCGCCGACGATGCCGGCGCAGTGCGTGCCGTGCCCGTTGTCGTCCATCGGGTCGCCATCCATGTCGGAGGCGTCGAAGCCATGCCCGTCGTCGAACGAGCCGAGTTCCTTGTCCTCGTAGGCGGGAACGGAGGCCGGGCGCGTCCAGATGTTGTTGACCAGATCGCGGTGCGTGTAGTCAACGCCGGTGTCGAGCACGGCGACGACCACCTTGCGGCTGCCGTGCGTCTTCGCCCACGCCTTGATGGCGCTGATGTCCGCGCCCTCCTTGCCGCCGCGCGTGCCGTGGTTGTCGAGCGACCACTGATCGTCGAACATCGGATCGCTCGGGTGCGCGTGCTCGCCCGCGGCGGCGTATGCGGGCTTCAACCCCGGCCCCTCGCCCACCTCGTCCTCGCCCGGCTCAAGCTCGATCTTGAAGTTCGGCTCGGCGTAGAGCACTTCGGGCTGGTTGCGATACTCAGCGACGACCTCGTTCACGTCGAGTCCGTCCTCGTCCGCGATGACCACCTCGGCGTTATCAATCTGCTCGAAGCGATCCTCGACGCGGTCGTTCAACTGCGCCGTGATGCGGTCAATCGCCTCTTGCGGCGTGCCCGGCTTGAACCGGACGAGCACTTCGGCGTCGTCCGCGTCGTCGTCCGCATCTTCGGGTTCGTCCTTGTCGGCGTCGTCAGCGTCTTCCGGTTGGGCCGGCTGCTGCACGTCGGCGCGCGGCGCGGGCTTGGGTTCGTGCGCGCGCCAGTCCATGCGGCGCATCTGCCCGACGAAGGCGGCGAGAATGATGAGCGCCACGGCCAGCGCCAGGTGGCCGAAGAGATTATTTCGATTCATTGCCTTTACCTCTCCACTACAACTCGGACGGGAAGATTAAATTTACACCACGCGATGGTTCGCGCCCTGGTAGTTGAACAGCCGCAGCCGGTTGCGGTTGGCGCGGTACTCGAAGGTCTGGCCGCCGGCCGCGAGCCTGATGCGCCAGCCGGGCGTGATCATCTGCGCGCTCATCTCGTCGGGCAGCGCAGCGCCGAAGTTGGCGTCCGGAAAGTCCGTGTCCTCGACCGACGCTTCCGCCACTTCGCCCTCCTTCACGCCCAGCCGCTCGGCCAGATCGGCCCGCGCCCGCGCCACAGCTTCCTCTCTCGTAAACGCCATACGCCACCCGCGACCGTCAGGTTTCCCGCGCCGGCTGTTTACGCCCGACGGCGCGGCGACCAAAGCTACAAAACCTATTCTGCGCCCGCCCGCGTCGTTTCGTCAAAAACTTTCCGCGTCGCCACCAATCCTGCCGCAAAAGCGACAAGATTGGACGCACCGGCTCAGCGCAGGTCGCCGCACAGGTGTTGCAGCAGAGCCGCGCAGACGACCGCCGCTGTCTCGGCCCGTAGGATGCGCCCGCCGAGCGTGACGAGTTGCCAACCGGCCGAGTGCGCGTGCGCCAGTTCCTCGTCTGCCCAGCCGCCTTCCGGCCCCGTGAGCGCCGTCAGCGCGGCCGGGAGAGTCGCCCACGCGCCGACCGTTTCGTGCAAGCCGCGCCCGTCGCGCTCGGTAAAGAGCAGCCGCGCGCCGCCGGCCAGACCTTCGTCCGTCAACAAAGCATCCAGCGGCGACGGCGCGCTGACCGCGGGCACGAACGCGCGCCCGGACTGCTTCGCCGCTTCCAGCGCCAACCTCTGCCAGCGCGCCACGCGCGCGTCCGCGTCGCGCCCCGCACGCAAGCGCACGTCGGCGCGCGTCGTCACCACCGGCACGACGCGCACGACGCCCAGCTCCGTCGCCTTCTGCACGACCGTGTCGAACTTCTCGCCCTTCAGCAGCGCGACCGCGAGCGTCAACGCGAGCGGCGACTCCGCCCGCTGCGGCGCGACCTCTTCGCTGACTTCGAGCCGCGCCTGCCCACCGCGCCCGCCCAACGACGCGACCGTGCAGTGAAACTCCCGCCCCGCCCCGTCGAACACGAACGCCTCGTCGCCCGCGCGCAGCCGCAGCACGTTAGTCAAATGCGCGCTCTCCTCGCGCGACAGCACCACGCCCGCGCCGTCGGGCGCGAACGCTGCGGGTGGGGCGTAGAAGCGGCGGCGGGTCATAACTCAGGTCTAAAGTCCAAGGTCTAAAGTCTAAAGTTAGATTTACTGACAGAAGCCCTGATTTTGGATATGAGACATTGGACTTTGGACTTCATACGACGATTGCGACCCACTCGCCTGCGGCGGTTAACTCATAATCGTTGATGCCGAGTTCGCGCAGCCGCGCGGCGATTAGCTCCGCCTGCGTAGCGAGGATGCCGGAGAGGATCAGGCGACCACAGGTCGCGCCGACGAGCGCGGGCAGGAGCGGCGCGATCACGTCCGCCGTGAGGTTCGCGCAGACGCAGTCGGCGGACGGCGTCGCGTCGTTGATCGAGCCGACGTAGAAATCGATCCTGTCTCCAACGCCGTTCAGGCGCGCGTTCTCGCGGGCGATCTCGATGGCCTCCGGGTCAGTGTCGCAGGCATTGATGCGCGCGGCGGACGCGAGTTTGGCAGCGGCGATGGCGAGGACGCCCGTGCCCGTGCCCACGTCGAGAAAACTCGCGCCGCGAAAATGTTGCTCGATGGCGAGCAGGCACAGGCGCGTCGTCTCGTGCGTGCCCGTGCCGAAGGCCATGCCCGGCTCGATGCGGATCACGATCCGTTCGCCCGCGCCTGCGAGTTCACTCCACGGCGGCGCGATGATGAACCTTGCGCCGACCTCGACCGGCTGCCAGCCCTGCTTCCACTCCCCCAGCCAGTCGCGCGCCTCCACCTCGCGCACACGCACGTCGCGCACGGCCGCCGACGGTAACGCGTAGATGCGCAATGCGTCCATCAGCGCCGCGCGCACGCCCTCGCGCTCCGGCACGCCCGCGAAGTAGCCCGTCACGCGCAGCGCCGTGCCCGCGCCCTCCGTCTCCGTCCCCAGCGCGCCCGCCTCCATCAGCGCGTACTCCACCGCCTCGCGCGCCGCCTCCTCAAGCGTGACATCAAGGGCGTACCAGGACATAAGAGCAGTGACGAGTGACGAGTGACAAGTGACGAGCAGGACAAGTTTTTTAACTCGTCACTCGTCACTTGTCACTCGTCACTGCTTTATTCCTATTTCGTCGAGGGCGCGCTCGCTGTTGCGCCAGTCGGGTTCGACCTTGACGAAGAGTTCGAGGTGGACGCGGTGACCGACGAGGCGTTCGATGTCGCGGCGGGCGCGCGTGCCCACGTCCTTGATGCGCTCGCCGCCGCGGCCGACGATGATCTTCTTCTGCGAGGCGCGCTCGACGTAGATGGCGCAGTGGATGCGCGTCAGGTCGGCGCGTGTCTCGTCGAACTGCTCGGTGACGACCGCCGTGACGTAGGGAATCTCTTCGCCGGTCGATTGCAGAATCTTCTCGCGCACGATCTCGGCGACGATGGCGCGCATGGGCTGGTCGGTCAACTCGTCCTCGGCAAAGAGCGGTTCACCCACGGGCAGGTGTTTGATGATCTCGGCGAGCAGGTCTTCGACCGCGTCGCCCGTGCGCGCCGAGAGCGGGACGACGCCGCGCCAGTCGTACTCGCGCGCGTACCACTCGATGAGCGGCAGCAGCTTCGCCTTGTCTGCGAGCTTGTCGGTCTTGTTCAGCAGCAGCAGCGCGGGTTTCTCCGCTTGTTTGACGAGGTCGAGGACGAAGCGGTCGCCGTTGCCGGTCGAGACGGAGGCGTCGCGGATGAGCAGGACGAGGGCGACGCCAGCGAGCGCGTCGTGGACGGCGGCCATCATGCGCCGGTTGAGCAGGTAGCCGGGCTGGTGCACGCCGGGCGTGTCCACCAGGACGATCTGACCTTCGGGGCGCGTGATGACGCCCTGAATCTGGTAGCGCGTCGTCTGCGGCTTGTTGGAGACGGCCGCGATCTTCTCGCCCACGAGCCGGTTCAGGAGCGTGGACTTGCCCGCGTTCGGCCGCCCGACGAGCGCGACGTAGCCGCTGCGGTAGCTCTGCTTCGGATCGTCAGGCGGCAGTGCTTTCGTCATCTTCGTTCAGGCGTGCGTTGCTCGTCCCCAATTCGATTATCGCACGACGCAGGCGCGCGTGCCGTTGCAGCCGGCGCAGGTAGTCTAACTCTTCCGCGCCCGTCTTGGCGTGCACGACGCGGGCGAGCGCGCGCTTTTCGGCCGGCGACCAGCGCGCCAGATCGGGCACGAGCGCGAGGACGAGCGCGAAGTCGGCGAAGACGCGGTGTTCGTCATCGCGCAGGCGGGTTGTGTTGACGCCGAGCGCGCGGGCGACTGCGGCGGCCGAGGCGCGGCGAATTTTGTCGGCGTCGCCGTCGAAGTCGCGGCCCATGCGGCGCGCGATCTTCAGCCCGATGTGGTGGACGTGGAAGCGATCCCACGCGCCGGGCGACGCGGAGGCCGCGTCGTAGATGACGTGGCCGGCGGCGAGACGGCGCAGTGTGCGCGCGGGCGTGCGATAGCCTTTGCGCGTGGCGATCTTGCGCGCCTCCGCTTTGTCGAGCTTGATGAGTTCGGCCCGCGTCGGGCGGAAGCCGAGCTTGCGGTAGAACCAGTACGCGCCTGACTCGATGCCCTCCTCGTTGTGCGCGCCGAGTTGGTAAGGGTCAATCGAGAAGACCGTGACGCCGAGCAGTTGGCGGCACAGACGCATGATGCGCGCGTAGAGCCAGGCGGACTCGCCCGCGCGGAAGGTGTAGAAGACGTTGAGGCCGATCTCCGTGCGCTCGCAGAGCGACAGGGCTTCGGCGTAGCCGCACGGCACGCCGTTCTTGACGAGCAGCAGCGCGTGGTAGGCGAGCAGGGGCAGACGCCGCTCCGGCGGCACGCCCCACAGGTAAAGTTCCACGCCGCGCCCCGCGTCCGCGCGCCAGACCGTGCGCGGGTCGCCGTAGGTGAACCCGTGCAGCTCGCGGAAGCGCACCGCCATCGTGTCGCGTCCCTGGGCGAGCAGGCGTTCGCCCGCCCGCGCCGATAATTTTTTGACGGGCAGCGGCGGCGACGAAAGCTCGCGCGCGAGATCAACGTCGCGGCGGCCGAGGAGCGGCTGACGGTGGTAAAAGAGCTTGCGCGCGGGCAGACGCATGTGCGTGCGCGTCGCCCGCGCGTCGCCCAACTCCCAGCGCACCCACAACTGCATCGGCTCGAAAATCTCGGCGCGCTCCGCGCCCGCGAGCGGCAGCCGCTCGAACTGCCGCACGAGCCACGCGAGTTCTGTCTCGCCACGCCGCTTCGCCGCGCGCAGCCAGCGGCGGAAGGGCACGGCGGCGTCCACGTAGGCGCTCTCGGCGAAGAGCGGCAGGAAGCGCGGGAAGGTGGCCGTCAGGCGCGTCAGTTGTTCAAAGCGATCCCAGATGAGTCTGACCTGGCGCGGGTGCGCCGTGGCGAGCCAGCGCGTGATGTCGTAGCCGAACGCGGCCGTGAAGCCCGTGCCGGCGATGCCGGACACGTCCGAGTAGGAGAAGTCCGCGAAGTCTTCCGCGCCGCCGAGCGCGTCAACGCGCGCCTTGAACGTGGCGAGCATCTTTTCGCTCTGCCGCGCGAGCGCCGCGCTCTGCGCGTAGGCGCGCACGAAGAGCAGGCTTTCGTGGAAGCGGATCAGTGAAGCCGCGTCGGGGAAGCGCCGCCGCGCGAGTTGCCGGAGCACGCGCTGAAGCGCGGCGCGGCCTTGCGCGTCCGTCGGCTGCTTCAACTCGTCGAGGCGGTCGAGCAGGCGTGCGAGCGTCTGTGCGGGCACGAAGCGATCCAGCTTGGGCGGAGATAATCGAGCGCGCTGTTTCTAGCCCAAGCCGGGCGGCCAAGTCAACGCGCGATCTGGCTGACGACCTCGTACATCTCGCGCGTGCCCGCGCGCACGTTGCGGACGGTGATGCGCTCGTTGTTGCCGTGCACGCCCTCGTTCTCGGCGGGCGTGGTGTAGATGGGTGCCCAGCCGTAGGCGGTGATGCCGAGTTGGCGGTAGAGCTGGCTCTCGGTGTAGCCGCTCAGCATCTTGGTCGTGATCAGTGCTTCCGGATGGTGCGCCTTGGTGACGCGCGTGATCACGTCGAACAACTCCGTGTCGAGGCGCGCGCTGTTGGGCGGCTTGAAGCGGTTGACCTGCTTGATCTCGATGCCGGGATCGTCTATCACGCGGCGCAACTCGGCCAGGAACTCTTCGGGCCGCTCGTCCGGCAGCAGGCGCACGTCCAGATTGCAGGTCGCGGCGTTGGGGATGACGTTCGTCTGCTTGCTGCCCGCCAACATCGTCAGCGAGATGGTGTCGCGCAGCATGTAGTTGTACTCGCGGTCGCTCGTGATCTGTTGAACGAAGGCCGGGTCTTTGAGTGCGGCGCGGATGTCGGCGAACCGTGAGCGCAGCGGCTCGGCCTGCAAAGGCGCGATGTCGTGGAAGAACTTTTCCACCGCCGGCAGCACCTTGAGCGGCGTCTCGTAGGCGACGATGCGACTCATGGCGCGCACCAGCCGATTCGGCGCGGAGTCCTTGAGCGGGCGCGAGCCGTGGCCGGGCTGCCCCGTGGCGACGAGTTGCAGCCAGAGCGGCGCTTTCTCCGCCACGTCCACGCCGACGTACCTGACCCGTTCGTTCTCCAACAGGTTGTCGCCGCCCTCTGTGATGAGATATTCGGCCGTCCTGAACAGGTCGCTCTTGTGCTCGATCATCCAGAGCGAGCCTTCGTCGTTCACCTCCTCGTCGGCCGTGCCGAGGAAGATCACGTCGCGCGCGAGGCGGGGCTTCTCCCGCGCGAGGATGATCATGGTCATCAGGTGCAGTAGCCCCTCGCCCTTCATGTCGAGCGCGCCGCGCCCGTAGATCGCGCCGTCCATGATCTCGGCCGCAAAGGGATCGACGCGCCAACTCGCCGGATCGGCCGTCACCACGTCCATGTGGCTGAGGAGGATGACGGGGCGCTTCGAGCCGTCGCCCTTGAGGCGCGCGATGATGTTGGCGCGGCCCGGCTTGTACTCGAAGATTTCGTTCTGGATGCCCTCGCGGTCGAAGACCTGTTTCAGGAAGCGCGCCGCCTCGCTCTCGTTGCCCGGCGGGTTCGACGTGTTCACGCGCAGGTACTGCCGCATCAGATCGACGGCCATATCCTGATAGGACGACCAGTTGATCACGCCGGGCGTCTGCGCGCGGGCCGCGGACGCGAAAAGCAGACAGAGGCCGGCGAGTAAGAAATTTTTCATAGTGTTTCGCGTTGAGCGGGTCAGAATTTAACCGCAAAGGGCGCTAAGAAGAGCCGCAGAGTGCCGCAGAGAAAACCTTTGCGCTCTTTGCGGTTAAAGCTCCTCAAGGTCTCTCACTTCTACTGTCCCGCGAAAATCTGGACGAGGTTGACGAGCGTCTCCGTCGTCTTCTCCAAGCCCCGCCGCGAGTTGAATTCGAGCTTCCCGTGAAAGTTCTGCGCGCCGGTGAAGATGTCCGGGCAGGGCAACCCTCGAAAGGTGAGGTTCGCGCCGTCCGTCCCGCCGCGAATCGCCTTCACGCTCGGCTTCAACCCGGCGCGGCGCGCGGCTTCGAGCGCGTTCGCGGTCAACTGCGGATAATTCTTCAACACCTCTTTCATGTTCAGATAGTTCTGCTTCACGTCCATCGTGATCTTAACCTTGGGAAAGCGCGCCTGCGTCAACCGCACCATGCGCCGCAGCATCGCCTCCTTCGCGTTCAGCCCCGGCACGGCGAAATCGCGCAGCAGAATCTTCACGCTCGACTCTTCCACGTCCACCTTGCCCGTGTAGGGGTGGACAAAACCTACGCGCCCCGCGGTCGTCTCCGGCAGCATGTCCGGCGGGAAACGCGCGAGGAAATCGGCGAGCGCGTAAGCCGAATTGACCATGGTGCCCTTCGCGCTGCCGGGGTGCGTGCTCTTGCCCTGGAACGTGACGGTCGCCGTGCGCGCGCTCCACGTCTCGTTGCTGATCTCGCCCAGACTCTCGCCGTCCACCGTGTAGGCGAACTGCGCGCCGAAGCCCTTCACGTCGAACTTCTCGATGCCGCCGCCTACCTCCTCGTCCGGCGTGAATGCCACGGCAATCGTCCCGTGCTTCACCTGCGGGTTCTGCCCCAGCGTGTCCACCAGCGTCATGATGGCCGCGATCCCCGACTTGTCGTCCGAGCCTAACAGCGTCGTCCCGTCCGCCGTGATGATGTCGTCGCCGATCATCTCTTTCAAGATTGGGTTCTTCGCCACCGTGATGACCTGCGTCTTATCGTTTGGCAGCACGATGTCGCCGCCCTGATAGTTCTTGTGGATGATCACGTTGACGTTCGCGCCCGACACGGCCGGCGAAGTGTCCATGTGCGAGATGAAGCCTATGACCGGCACGCGCGCGTTGTCCGGCAAATTCCCAGGCACGGTTGCGTACACGATGCAGGACTCGCTCACGCGCACGTCCCGCGCGCCCAACTCCTTCAACTCCGTCGCCAGCAAGTTCGCCAACTCGAACTGCTTCTTCGTGCTCGGCACCGTCTCCTGATCCTCCAGCGACTGCGTGTCGATCTTCGCGTACCGCAGGAAGCGTTCGAGCGCCGTCTCGCGCGGTGATTTCAACTGCGCGCTGGCGGGCACGAATAAAAGGAGAGCCAGAACAAAACCGTAGATGACTTTCATTCCGAAATTCCTTGCACCTTGTTGTGATGTGTTGCTGTGCTTCCGGGGAGCGGCGCAAGTATAACGCGCTGTCGAATTTTTCGGCAGCGCGTATAAGATCAAGTGGACGTAGGAATCGGATCAGGCGTTCACGCCCGCCGCTTGTTTCTGCGCCAGTTCGCCGTTGAGCTTCAGAATCTCAAGGGTCATCTCGGCCGAAGCGTACATGTCCTTCACGTCGAGCCACTCCTTGACGGTGTGGATGGCGCGCATCCCTGTGCCGAAGTTGGCGCACTCGATGCCGCGCTTGTTGAAGATGTTGGCGTCGCAGCCGCCGCCCGACGCCATGACCTCGACCTTCTGGCCGAGCCGCGCCGCCGCCTGATAGACGAGTTGCACGACGCGCGACGTTTCGGGCACGTCCATCGCGTAGTACTCGCGCGAAACGTCCGCCTCGACGCGGCCCTTCGTGGTCACGCCGGCCACGGTCACTTCGTACTTGGCCGCGGCGTCTTCCAGGCACTTGATCATGTGCGCGGTCTGCGCTTCGAGCTTCTCGTCGCTGCGCGAGCGCGCCTCGCCGCGCAGCACGACGAAGTTGGTGATGATGTTCGTGGCCTTGCCGCCTTCGATGACGCCGATGTTGGCGGTCGTCTCGTCGTCTATGCGGCCGAGCTTCATGGCGGCAATCGCCTCCGCCGCGATCTTGATGGCGGAGATGCCCTCTTCGGGCGCGACGCCCGCGTGCGACTCAAGCCCGTAGATGCGGAACTCCATGTGGTTCGCGCTCGGCCCCTTCGTGAAGAGGAAGCCGGGGTCGTCGGAGTCGAAGACGAGACCGTATTTCGCTTTCAGTTTTGACACGTCCACGTGCTTCGCACCAAGGAGGCCGACCTCTTCGCAGATGGAGAAGACGGCTTCGATGGGCGCGTGCGGGATGTTCTGCTCTTGCAGGCAGCGGATGGTCTCGATGATGACGGCGCAGCCCGACTTGTCGTCGCCGCCGAGGACGGTCGTGCCGTCGCTGCGGATGATGTCGCCTTCGACGACGGGCTTGACGCCCTCGCCGGGCACGACCGTGTCCATGTGCGCCGACATCATGATCGTCTCCGCGCCGGGGATCGTGCCGGGGAAGCGTGCGACGACGTTGCCGGAGTTGCCGCCCACCTTGCTCCCGGCGTCGTCAATCTCGACCTCCGCGCCCATCTCTTCGCAGTACTTCTTGATGCGCTCGGCCACGTCGCGTTCCTTGCGCGAGACCGAGTCGATCTGGACGAGTTCGAGCAAGAGGTTCTTGATGCGCTCTTGATTGATCATCTTACCTCCTCAGTTTTACGAATGACTTCTGACTCAAAGGTCGTAATTCTGAACTATGCAGACAGCAATCCATGCGCCTGTAAAATCTGATGGAGCGTTGAAGCAACGAAGCGCATGATGTCACGGGCGGCCTCTGGGGACACCGTAGAGTTGAGGATAATGCCAATGATGGTTGAGAGTAGTAAATTCTTCCAATCAAAGCGGCCCAGTCGCTCTACGGCTCCGGTCAGATAATTAATCCGCGACTCTACTAATTCGGGATCAAGCTTATGTGCCTCAATTAAGTACCTCTGAATTTCGGCTAAGCCCGACAGAACATATTCTTTTTCAGCTACCGTGAACTCAGAATTTTCTCCGCTAGGTTGGGATGCAGCCGAAATAATTTCTTTCTCTTGGCTTAGCGCTCCCCACACATCTGGAGACTCAATCTCACGTTTTAGGTAAACTAACCATTCCCTAAAGAATATAAGGATGTGAGGCCAATCTCTCGCATCTGGGCGCTCAATCAGGGTGTTAAGCCCCGGCGATCTCTCTGCCTTCCACTGATCTAGGCTACTATTGCGATCAAACCGAAAATGAAAGTTTGTGTCATAGTAGATTAGAAAAGCACAGGGAGTTGAGGTATTCCACCCGCTGCCCTTTCTCTCCCATCGGAACTCCGAAGGATCCAAACCTGCTGATTTAATAGCTTCAAAGATAGTGACAAGCTGTGACTTCATAAGCACACGCTTCGCCGTTTCCAGCCCTATATCAAGATTATCTTGCTGTGCTTTAGATAAGCCTTGCTCCCGATCAGTCATCTTAGTATCTCCTTAATCTGCATCGAACGGTCACCAGTTAAGGTTAATTGAGTAAAGCGGAATTTTATACTACGTTCAACGAACGTGCTATAGCCATACTATAGGTCTTTCAAGTGTTGATACTATCAAGCGCATGTTGCAACTCGTCGCGCTTGGCGTTGAGCAGGGCTTCGTCGGCGTCGGCCGGCACGTAGATCGGCGGGGCTATCAGTACGCGCGCGCGGGTGAAGGGGAGGGGGACTTGGAAGCGATCCCAGCTCGGCGCGGCGTAGTAGTGCGCGGCGTTGATGGTGAAGGGCAGGACGGGCGCGCCGGTCTTCTTCGCCAGGAGCACCGCGCCCATCTTGGCCTTGTGGCGGGGGCCGCGCGGGCCGTCGATGGTGAACCCGGCGGGGCGGCCCGCGCGCATGAGTTTAACCATCTCGACCAGCGCGCCGACCGCGCCGCGCGACGAAGAGCCGCGCGACGCGCCGTAGCCGAAGCGTTGAATGAAGCGCGCGATGTACTCGCCATCGAAGCTGCGCGAGGTCATCACGACGATGCCGCGCCGCTGCCAGAAGTAGGTGCTGAGCAGGATGCGGTCGTGCCAGAAGGTGTAGATCGGCTGCTGCCCGCCGAGGGTCGCCGCCGCCCAGTGCTCCCAGCCTTCGACGGTGAAGCGCGTCGTGCCGCCGATCAGCTTGATCAGCAGGAAGAAGGCCAGGTCGGCGGCGCGGATGACGAGGCGCTGCCGGCACGTGTAGCCGGAGAGGTCGGCGAAGCTGTCGGCGCGCGCCAGCAGTTCGTCTTTGCGCGCGGCGCGCGCGCCCGGTTCGGCCGAGGGCTGTTCGAGGGAAGCTTGCATAAAAAGGGGCCGGCCGCGAGTCTAACAGAAAGCCCGCGCCCGTAAAATCCGCCTGCATCCGGGCCGCCGCCTGTGCTATATTCGGAAACCTCGCCGCCCGCCTCGGCGTACTGAAGTGTTACGAGCACAGGTAGCTTTGCCGGTTCGCCCTCCCCGCTCTAAGCAGTAACACGGGACACGGAAGCCCAGATGGACAGACGCCGCATCCTGATCGTGGACGCCAACGAGGAACTGCGCACGCTGCTCGCGCAGGTCTTGAGCGATCTGGGCCACGAGGTGACGGCCACCGGCGACCGCGACGAGGCGCTCAAGCGCGAAGACCTGGAAGACTTCGACCTCGTCATCAGCGACCTGACCGACGACGCCGACGCCGGCATACAGGTCTTGAGCGAGGTCAAGCGCAAGTCCCTGCTCGTCCCCGTCGTCGTCTCGTCCGACGCGACGCAGCCGCACGGCATCATCAAGGCGTTCAAGCTCGGCGCGGCCAACTTCCTGCGCCGCCCTTACGATCACGACGAGTTGCGCGCCATCGTCGAAAAGACACTTTCCTACAAGCTGCGCTTCGTCGAGGACGTGAAGGTGCTGCCCTTCGTCCACGAGAAGATCGAGTTCGAGCTGCCGAGCGATCTCTCTTTGATGAACGGCGTGCTTCACTACCTGCACGAGCGCGTCGTCCAACTCGGCATCGTCAATCCCGAACGCTCGAACCTCTTCATCGCCCTGGACGAAGCCTTCGTCAACGCCGTCAAGCACGGCAACAAGTACGACACCAACAAGCTCGTCCGCATCACCGCCGACCTCTCCGCCAAGGAGGCGCGCTTCACCATCGAGGACGAGGGCGAAGGCTTCGAGATCAACAAAATCCCAGACCCCTGCGACCCGGCCAACCTGTTCAAAACTTCCGGGCGCGGCGTGCTCCTGATTTACAACATCATGGACGAGGTCAGCTACAATGAGCGCGGCAACCGCCTGACGATGGTCAAGCGCCCCGACGAGTCGCTCGACCACGAGCTGATCGAATCGTTCACGCCCGATGACAAACGCGCCCGCAACGGGTGAGACGACGGCGACCGGCGACGCGCCCGACGGACTAAACTTTCGGGCCGCGTGGCGCTGGTGGCTGCCCGTCGCTGCCCTGGCCCTCCTGCTCGCGCTCCTCTTCCGCGACCCCTTTGCCGGCGACTGGGACGCGCTCGACTACACGGTGCTGGCCGTGCGCGGCGCGCCCTCCTCGATGCTCTTCGGGCGCATGCTCTTCATCTACACGAACCACTGCGCGTACCTGCTCGCGCACGCCCTCTTCGGCCTGCAAGCCGAACACGCCTACCTGCTCTTCAAGTACATGGTCGTCGGCGAGAGTTCCGTCGCCGCCATCGGCATGTGGGCGCTCGCGCGCAGGCTCACCCGTTCAGTGCGCGCGGCGACGGTCGCGGCGCTGCTGCTCGCGCTCTCGCCCTTCTTCGTCATCTACGCGGGGCAGGCGATGACCGAGATTCCTTCGCTCGTGCTGCTGACCTGCGCGCTGGCGCTCCACCTGCGCGGGATGGAGGGACAGCGCGCGGGGCTGGTGCTGCTGAGCGCGGCGCTCTTGGGCCTGTGCGTCAACGTGCGCGAGACGGTCGCGCTCTACGGGCTGTGGCTCGGCCTCGCGCCGCTCGTTTACAGATGGCGGATTGATGCGCGCACGCTCGTCCTGACAGGCGCGGCCTGCCTTGTCTTCCTCGTCTGCGCGCTGGGGCCGTTCGCGGTCGTGTACCTCGGCGACCTCGGCGGCTACCGCGCGTCTTGGCACGGCTGGGTGGCCTCGATGCGGGCGGAAGAGGCGGTGCACCCCGTCACGCCTTACAACTTCTTCATGCTCGCGTTCTTCTTCTTCGTCGCCGCGCCGGTCGTCCTCGTCTCGCTGCCATCAGCGGCCCTTGCGGAGTGGCGCGCGCACCGCTGCTCGCCGCTCCTCGTGCTGGCGCTCGTCGGCCTCGGCACGAACCTGCTGCTCGTCGCCAACTACAGCTCGGTCATCAACGGACGCTACCAACTGACGGGCCTGCCGGGCATGCTCCCGCTCGTCGCAGACTTCCTGTTGCGCCGCCAGTCAGCGCGCACCGGCGACCACAGGCGCGCGTTCCGCCGCGTCGCCGCCCGCGCCGGCCTGGTCACAATCCTGGTCGGCGCGGCCTTTCTCCCGTTCGCGTGGCCGACGCTGCGCGATCATGCCATCACGGCGGAGTACCGCGCGCGGCTGGCGCTCTTGCCGCCGGACGCGGTCGTCATGGCGGGCGGGCACACGGTCTCGGTCGCTTACTACCGCGGGCTGGGTCTGGGGCGCTGGGACACCATCGGCACGGGCGGCGGCTGGCCCGGCGCGCGGCTCGCGGAAGTGATTGACGAACACCTGCGCGCGGGCCGCCGCGTCTTCGTGGACACGGACGAGCGGCTGTGGTTCACGGACAGTTGGCGCGGCGCGGAGACCGAGCAGCTTGTTGCGCTCCAGGATCGTTACCGCTTCCGCCGCGTCGCGGACACGCTCTACGAGATTCGCCCGCGCGCGGACGAGACGGCGCGCGCCGACCCGGACTTGCGCCGTCTGCTCGCCAAGCCCGCGTCGCGCTTCCTGAGCCTCTTCAAGCGTTGATGCCCTACGAACTCTTTCTCGCCCTGCGCTACCTGACCGCGCGGCGGCGCGGGCGCGCGGCGGCGCGCGTCACCGCGGCGGCGGCCGTGGTCGGCATCGCGTGCGGCGTCGCCGCACTCACGGTCGCCATGGCGCTGGCGAACGGCTTCCGCGACGAGATGCGCGACAAAATCCTGCGCGGCACGGCGCACGTCACGCTGACGCGCGCGGACGGCCAACCAATCACAAACTATCCTGCGCTCGTCGCGCGCCTGCGCGCCATGCCCGGCGTCACCGACGCGACGCCGACCACCTACACCGGCGCGCTCCTCGCCGGCCCCGACAACGCCGCCTACACGCTCCTACGCGGCGTCGCGCCCGACTCCGCGCGCGCTCTTGCCGAGATTCGCCGCACGCTCGTCGCGGGCGACACCGCGTTTCTGACGAATGAGCTACGCCCGCCCGCCAAGCCCACAGACAACGCGGCTGCAAACAAAAACGACAATGCGCCGGACGCGGACGACGAGCCGCTGGTCGCGGCGATTATCGGCGCGGAGTTGGCCGCGCGGACGGGTCTTGCGCGCGTGGGCGACGAGGGCTGGTTGATCACCGGCGAGCGGACGCCCGTGCCGCCCGGTCTTGCGCCGAGCGCGCGGCGCGTGCGCGTCGCCGGCATCTGCCAGACGGGACTTTACGAGTTCGACTCGACGTGGGTCTATCTACCGCTCGCCGACGCCGTGAGCTTCACGGACGCGCCCGCCGACAGCGCGCCGGTCGTCAGCATCGAGACGGACGACATCTACCGCGCGCCGGAGACGGCGGCGCGCGTGCGCGCGGCCCTCGGCGCGGAGTTTGTGACCGTTGACTGGCAGGAGGCGAACCGGCCGCTCTTCGCCGCGCTCGCGCTCGAACGGCGCACGGTCGGTCTTATCATCACGCTCATACTGCTCGTCGCGGCGCTGAACATCACGACGACGCTCGTGCTCGTCGTCGTCGAGCGCCGCGCGGACATCGCCATCCTCGGCGCGCTGGGCGCGCGCGCGCGGAGCATCATGCTCGTCTTCGTGCTCGAAGGCGCGGTCATCGGCGCTGTAGGCGCGCTCGCTGGTCTCGCGCTCGGTCTGTGCGCCTGCGCGGTCGGCGACCGCTACGGGCTGGTGCAGCTGCCGTCCGAGGTCTACTCCCTGAGCGCCATCCCCTTTCACCCGCACGCGGGCGAGACGCTCATCGCCGCCCTCGGCGCGTTCGCCATCTGCCTGCTCGCCACGCTCTACCCGGCGCGCGCCGCCGCGCGGCTCAGACCTGCCGAGGCGTTGCGTTACGAAAAAGTCTAATGTCCTAGGTCGGACTTGACTCTGAACTTTAGAGCGATTTGCGTATGACGTGACTAGGCGCGCCTGCTGCTGTGAGCGCGGGCGCGCGCGCCCGCCGTGAGCGCGTGAGCGCGAACAAACGGCCGCGCTATCATTCAAGCTTGAAAGAAAAGGAATCCGCTTGAGCGTGCTCACGCACGCTTGGCGGGCGGGACGTCCGCGCTCCCAGCAATGGGTTGGGTGGTAAACCCGACCGGAAGCCGCTATAGACTTTGAACTTTAGACTTTAGACCTTGAACCTTGAACCCGATAATACGATCTTGCGCGTCAGCGAACTGCGCAAGGCTTACGCGCAGCCTGCGAGCGGCGCGCTCGAAGTGTTACGCGGCGTCTCGTTCGAGGTGCGCGGCGGCGAGATGCTGGCGGTCGTGGGCGCGTCGGGCGCGGGGAAGTCCACGCTGCTGCATGTCCTCGGCGGTCTCGACGCGGCCGACGGCGGGAGCGTGCGCCTGGGCGAGATTGATCTGCTGCGCGCCGACGCCAGGCGGCTTGCGGCGCTGCGTAATCGCGAGATCGGGTTCGTCTTCCAGTTTCATCACCTGCTGCCCGATCTGACGGCGCTGGAAAACATTGCGCTGCCGCTCCTGGTCGCGCGCCAGAGGCCAGACGCGGCGCGGGCGGCGGCGACGGAACTGCTCGCGGCCGTCGGCTTGCGGGAGCGCGCGGCGCACCGCACGGGCGAGCTATCCGGCGGCGAGCAGCAGCGCGTGGCGCTGGCCCGCGCGCTCGTCACGCGCCCGCGGCTCGTGCTCGCCGACGAGCCGACCGGCAACCTGGACGCGCGCACGGGCGCGGAAGTCGCCGCGCTGCTTGCGCGCCTGTGCCGCGAGCGCGGCGCGGCGGCGGTCGTCGCCACGCACAACGAACAGCTTGCGCGCGCCTGCGACCGCGTGCTCGTGCTCGCCGACGGCCGCCTGGCCGAAGCGCCGCCACATTGATCTATCCTGCGCGTCGCCCCGCGTGTTATAAAAGTAGTCGAGTGGTCGCTCGCCTGATGTCCGCTCAAAGCCCCTGTTAAGAACCCGCCTCACAGTTTTCCAGACCCGAACCTTTGCGGAGCTTCAACCCATGAACCGGAAATCTTTACGCCTGCTACTGCCCTTCGTCTCCCTGTGCGCCCTGGCGCTGAGCGCCCACGCGCAGCAACAGCCGCAGCGCGGCGGTCTCGACAGCATGTCGCTCGTCACGCACGCGGGCGCGGACGCCTCGTGGCAACTGTTCGCGCCCGAAGGCGCGGGCTTCTCCGTGCTCGTGCCGGGCACGCCCGAAGAGGTGACGAAGCGCGGGCGCGAGTCGGGCCAACTGGCCGCGCAGTTTCGCGGCTACGAGTTGGCCGGCGCGGACGGCGTGAAGTACGAATTCGGGCGCACGGGGCAACTGCCCGCCGCGCTGTTAGTGCGCCCCGACTTCAAGGAAGAGTTCTTCGCGCACAACGTCGAGGGGCTGAGCGCCGCGCTCCAGCACGCGAACCCGCGCGCGGGCTTCAAGCTGGTGGCCGAGCGCAGGGTGTCGGTCGCGGGCTACGAGGGGCGCGAGTACGAGTACGCCGCGCCGGGTCTGCGCTCGGTGGCGCGCGTCTATCTGGTTGACCGCGCCATCTTCGCGCTCGCCGTCTCCGGCGGCGAGACAGCCCTCACCGCCGACAAGGCCGGCAAGTTCCTCGACTCGTTCACACCTGTGGACTGAAGGGGAAGTGTGCGACCGAGGTCTGACGCGCCGGCCGCGCCCTTCACGTCTGCCCCGTCCGGCCCTTCGCCTTTGGCACGAACCTCTTCTGCCTTTCGCGGCGTTGGGTTATAATGCCGGCGGGCGAAAGCGGCATGGTTCATCCTTAAGCGTGCGCGCGCAACGCCACACCAACACTGCTCGGCCATCATCAGCCTTTTATGTTCGAACGCTACACGGAGAAAGCACGGCGGGTTATCTTCTTCGCCCGCTACGAAGCCTCTCAGTTCGGCGCGCCCGCCATCGAGCCGGAACACCTGCTCCTGGGGTTGATGCGCGAAGACAAGACGCTGACCGCGAAATTCCTGGCGCGCGCGCAAGCGTCGCTCGAATCGATCCGCAAGGAGATCGAGGGGCGCGCGCCGTTGCGCGAGAAAATCTCCACCAGCGTCGAGTTGCCGCTCGCGCCCGAAACCAAGCGCGTCCTGGCCTACGCGCACGAAGAGTCTGATCGCCTGCAACATCGACACATCGGCACGGAGCATCTGCTCCTGGGCCTACTGCGCGAGGAGCGTTCGATGGCCGCCGAGATACTGTTCGAGCGGGGCCTGCGCCTGCCCACCGTGCGCGAAGAAGTGGCGCGCGCCACCGGCTCTGACCCGCGCGCCGCGCAGAAGAAGGACACGCCGCACCTAGCCGAGTTCTCGCGCGACCTGACCGACGACGCCGCCAACGACAAGCTCGACCCGCTCATCGGGCGCGAGCACGAGATCGAGCGCGTCGTCCAAATTCTCTGCCGCCGCACGAAGAATAACCCCGTACTCATCGGCGAGCCGGGCGTGGGCAAGACCGCGATTGTCGAGGGCCTCGCCCAGCGCATCGTGCGCGGCGACGTGCCGTCGTTTTTAGAGAACAAGCGCATCCTGTCGCTCGACCTGTCGCTCATCGTCGCGGGCACGAAGTACCGCGGGCAGTTCGAGGAACGGCTCAAGCAGATCATGCGCGAGCTGATCGAGAACCCGCAGTACATCATCTTCATTGACGAGTTGCACACCCTGGTCGGCGCAGGCTCGGCCGAAGGCTCGCTGGACGCCGCCAACATCCTGAAGCCGGCGCTCTCGCGCGGCGAGATTCAGTGCATCGGCGCGACGACGCCCGCCGAGTTCCGCAAGTCCATCGAGAAGGATCGCTCGTTGGAGCGCCGCTTCCAGGCGGTGAAAGTGCCGCCGCCGTCGGAAGAGGAGGCGGTCTCGATCCTCGACGGCGTGCGCGAGCGTTACGAGGCGTTCCACCAGGTGCGCTACACGGAAGACGCGATTGAGGCGGCGGTCTATCAGTCGAACCGCTACATCCCCGACCGCTTCCTGCCGGACAAGGCGATTGACGTGATTGATGAAGCGGGCGCGCGCGTCAAGCTCCGCGCCCGGCGCGAGGCCGCCGCCCGCGACCCGCTCATCGTGGACGAGCGCGGCGGGCGCGCGACGAACGTCTATCCGCTCGACAGTCTGGCGAGCAGACACCTGACCGAGGACGAGGACATGCTGATGTCCGTCGCCGTCACGCGCGACGACATCGAGGACGTGATCGCGCGCTGGACGGGCATCCCCGTCAACTCGCTCAAGGAGGAGGAGCAGAAGAAGCTGCTGCGCATCGAGGCGGAACTGCATCACCGCGTCATCGCGCAGCGCCCCGCCATCTCGGCGCTCGCGCGCTCCATCCGCCGCTCGCGCGCGGGGCTGAAGAACCCGCAGCGCCCGGTCGGCTCATTCCTGTTCTTAGGCCCGACGGGCGTCGGCAAAACGGAAGTGGCACGCTCGCTCGCAGAATTTCTGTTCGGCAGCGAGCGTTCGATGGTGCGCTTCGACATGTCGGAGTTCATGGAGAAGCACTCGGTCTCGAAACTCATCGGTAGCCCTCCCGGCTACGTCGGGCACGAGGAGGGCGGGCAGTTGACCGAACGCATCAAGCGCGCGCCCTACTCCGTCCTGCTCTTCGACGAGATCGAGAAGGCGCACCCCGACATCTTCAACGTCCTGCTGCAAGTCTTCGAGGACGGCATCCTCACGGACGCGCTCGGCAACACGATTGATTTCAAGAACACGATCATCATCATGACCTCGAACATCGGCGCGCGTTTCATCCAGAAGCGGGGCGCGCTGGGCTTCCAGGCCAGCCCCGCCGACACGCGCGAGAAGATGGAAGAGATGGTCATGACCGCCGTCCGGCAGACCTTCAACCCGGAGTTCATCAACCGCCTCGACGAGATCATTATCTTCGACGAGCTGATCGAGCTGGAGTTGTTGGAGATCGTCGGCCTACAGGTCGAGTTGATCAACCGCACGCTCCGGCGCAAAGGTCTGGAGGTGCGCCTGACCGACGAGGCGAAACGCTGGATCGTCGCCAAGACCTGCGCGGATCGCACCTACGGCGCGCGCCCGCTGCGCCGCGCCCTACAAAAATACGTCGAAGACCCGCTCTCCGAGGCGCTGATTCAGGGCGAACTGGCGGGCGCGGCGCTCGTCGAGGTCTACGAGGACGCGGGCGTCCTCAGCCACCGCCCCGTCAGCATCGAAGAGGTGGGCGACGAGTTGTTAATTCACTGAGAACAGTAGGCAGTTAAGACAGCCCGCGTGAGCGGGCGTAAGAATGTAGCCCAAGGCGTTAGCCCTGGGATCAAGCAGAGAAAAACATCGCAGCCCCCGGAGGGGGCGACAGAACCGCAACGTGGATTTCTGTCGCCCCTCCGGGGGCTTCATTCTGTTTACCCGTATCCGATCCCAGGGCTAGCGCCGTGGGCTAGATTCTGTCGCCGCCTACGGCGGCTGGTTGAACGCCGGCCGCTGGCACGTGCTGATTTTACTGCCTACTGCCTACCGCCTACCGCCTACTCCCTTTTGCCTTTTCCCTTTTGCCTTCTTTATAATGTGCGCCTTTGCTTGACCCGCGTGTTGGCAACCGTCTTGCGGCGGGGTGGAATCAAAGTCCTACCGGACGTTTCAACCGCGACCCGCTCGCCGGGGGACGCGATTAGGCACTAGCGCGGTCAACGCAAAGTTTTTTCTGCTCCTACATCCGAAGTCTTTCTGGCAGCTTTGAGGCACCAGGCTATTATGCTAACGCGCGCGCCCTTCCGGCGCTTACTGCTGGCCGCCGCCGCGGCCGGCCACCTCGCACTGCTCGCGGTCGTCTGTGTGCCGCGCGCGCGGGCGCAAGAGCCGACGCCGTCCGCTGCCCCGGCGGCGCAGCGCCTCGTCGAGAACGTGGACATCCAGGGCAACCGCCGCAACCGCGACGAGGACTTGCTCTACTACGTCCAGACCCGGCAGGGCGACCCGTACAACGAGGCGCAGGTGCAGCGCGACTTTCAGGCCCTGATGGCCCTGGGCTTCTTCAGCAAGACCGAGTCGCGCGTGCTCACGCAGGAGGGGCCGCGCGGCGGCGTCGAGGTCATCTTCGAGGTCAAGGAACTGCCCATCATCCGCGACTTGCAGTTCAAAGGCTTGCACAGCCTGACCGAGTCCGACGTGCTCAAGGCGTTCCGCGAGAAGCGCATCGGCGTGCAGAAGGAGAACATAGACGACCCCGTTAAGCGCAATAACGCTAAGCGCCTGATCAAAGAGTTGCTCGCCGCCAAGGGCCACCCGAACGCGACCGTCGCGGACGTGGTCGAGCCGGTCTCGGCCGGCTCGGACGCCATCACCTTCGACATCAACGAGGGCAAGCGCGTGCGCGTCGTCGAGATCGAGTTCGAGGGCAACCAGGTCTTCAAGGACGGCCAACTGCGCAGCGCGATGAAGTACGTCAAAGAGGCCGGGTTGCTGACGCGCTTCAAGGGGCAGGACATCCTCGACCGCGAAAAGCTGGATGTTGACCTCAAGCTCATCCGCAACTACATGGCCGGCAAGGGCTACCTTCAGGGCCGGGCGGGCGAGCCGCGCGTCGAGAGCCTGGGGCCGCGCCGCACCGGCTTCCTGCTGCCGCTGCCGCTCCTCTCCTCGGTGGACGAGGGCCTGCGCATCACCGTCCCCATCATCGAGGGCCGGCTCTACCGGCTCGGCGAACTCAAGATCGAGGGCAACTCGATCTTCAGCGAGGAGCGCATCAGGGCCGGGCTGGGGCTGAAGACGGGCGACGTGGCAAGCGGCGAGCGCATCTACAAGGCGTTCTACGAGGAGTTGAAGAAGGCTTACGGGCAGGCGGGCTTCATCCAGTATTCGGCCGACCCCGAACCGACCTTCAAGGATAATCCGACCAACCCGAAAGAGGGCATCGTTGACTACGTCGTCAGCATTGACGAGGGCAAGCAGTTCACGCTGCGCCGGCTTGAGTTCACCGGCAATACCTTCACGCGCGACTACGTGCTCAGGCGCGAGGTGGTCTTGAACGAGGGCGACATCTACAACCAGTCCTACCTCGAATTCTCCGTCCTGCGCCTGAACCAACTCGGCTTCTTCGACCCGCTCGACAAGGACAAAGACGTGGACTTCCGCCAGGACGAGGAGCGCGGCGAGGTGGACGTGACGATCAAAGTCACCGAGCGCGGGCGGCAGCAGATTTCCTTCAACGGCGGACTCTCCGGCATAGGTGGCTCGTTCTTCGGGCTGGACTACTCGACTAACAACCTGTTCGGGCGCGGCGAAAGTCTCGCCATCAACCTGGCGGCCGGCAACCGCCAGCGCTCGCTCGTCTTCTCGTTCACCGAGCCTTACGTGCGCAACCGGCAAATCTCGGCCGGCTTCTCGCTCTACTCGCAGTCGCTGAAGTACTTCGGCGAGGGCACGTTCCTGTCGCAGAACCAGGCGGCCTTAAACGGCGCGTTCGGCAGCACGTTCGACTTCCTGAACACGAGCGAGGAGAACCTGTTCACGCAGACCTCGACCGGCGGCAGCCTCTTCGCCTCGGCGCTCCTGTCGGAGTTCCGCCGCAAGACGCCGTTCAACCTCGCGTCGCGCGTCGGGATGTCCTACACCTTCTCGCGGACGAGCGTGAAAGACCCGAAGGTGAACGCCGACCCGAACAGCACGAACTTCATCCCGGTCATCTACCGCCAGCCGAACATCATCACAAGTCGGGTAACGCCCTCCTTCGTCTACGACACGCGCGACATCCGCGGCGTGGACGCCGTGCGCGGGCAGCAACTCGCGGCGTCGCTCGCCTTCGCGGGCCTCGGCGGCGACGTGCGCACCTACGAGCCGACCGTCTCGTACCAGCGCTTCTTCCCCGTCCGGCGCAAACGCGCGCTCATCCCCGAAGTCTTCGGCTTCCGCCTGGTCGCGGGGCACGTCGGCAGCTTCGCCACGTCCTCCAAGGTGCGCGCGTCGCAGAACTCTTCGCTTGCCTTCATCCAGGGCGTGCCCGTCTACGAGCGTTTCTTCCTCGGCGACGAGTACACGATCCGCGGCTACAACGTGCGCTCGATTGCGCCCATCGTGCCGCTTGAGCTGTTCGTCACTTCCCGCAACGTCGTCGTGGCGGAAAACCAGACCGGCACGCCCGTGCTGATCGAGGGGTTGCAAAACTTCTCCAACCTGGGCACGTTCACGGGGCTGGCGGGCACGAACCCGCGCATGCTCTCGCGCGGCTTCCAGTCGGTCGGCGCGGACACGCAACTGCTCGGCAACTTCGAGTACCGCGTGCCGGTCTTCGGCACGACCGTGAGCGCCGCCGCCTTCGCCGACATCGGCTCGGCCTTCAACATCCGCAAGGGGCGCGATCAGGTCTTCTCGACCGAGTTTCAGTCCGACCCGCGCTTCCTGAGCAGTCTCGGCGCAGTGTCGTGCCCGAACGTTATCGGGCTGGGCGGCGCGACCGTCAACCTGCCGATCACCCTGAACACGCTGGCCGCGTGCCGGAACGACTCGGCGCTGGCGCTGTCGCTCGGCGGGGGCCTGGTCGGGCGCGACAACCGGCTGGTCACGTTGCAGGAGTACAACAACGCGCTCCGCGTCGGCCCGACCGACCCCGCGACGGGTCTGCCCTTCGGCTTCTACCAGGTCTTCCTGCGCGGCGAGGCGCAGACCAACACGGCCGTGCGCCTGTCGCAGAGCGTCTTCAACAAGCTGACCGATTTCCGTTCCAGCCTGGGCGTCGAGTTGCGCGTGCAGTTGCCCGTCCTCAACGTGCCGTTCCGCCTGATCTACGCCTTCAACCCGAACGCGCGGACGGGGCTGAACAACCGCGTGCCGCTCGTCTTCAACGAGGAGCGGAGCGTCTTCCGCTTCAGCGTCGGCAGGACGTTCTAGCGCGCGGCGCGTGGCGGGCGGACTTTTCGGCCGATTCGGGTTATACTCCGGGGTTGACGCGGCGGCGACATTTCGCATCTAACGGCGCGGCACCCTTTTTTCCATAAACTGTAAGGAGCAGTACGAGAAAGAAAATGAGACCAGTTCGCTTTACCATCGCCGCCTTCGTGCTTGCGGCGCTCATGATTGTTTCGACGCAGGCGCAGACGCGGCCGGCCGGCGGCGCGTCGGCCCCGCCCGCCGCCAGCAGCCCGGCCCCGCAGCCCGGCGGCGGCGCGACGGCGTCTGCCAAGATCGCCGTTATAGACTCCGGCGAGTTCGGCGACGAGAAGACTGGCATCACCCGCGTGGTCAACGCGGTCAAGCAGTTGGACGCCCAGTTCAAGCCCGAAAGCGACGCGCTCCAGGCCATGCAGGATCGCTACAACACGATGGTGGCCGACCTCCAGAAGAAAGCGCCGGTGCAAGACCCGAAGGTGTCGGCGCAGCAGCAGGAGCAGATCGACCAGCTCAAGGTGCAGATTCAGCGCAAGGCCGAGGACGCGCGCAACTCCTATCAGAAGCGCATGTCCGACGTGCTCGACCCGCTGCGGCAGGACGTGGCCACTGCGCTGCAAGCCTTCGCGCAGGCGCGTGGCATCGCGCTCCTGCTCGACATGAACGCGTTCCGCGACCCGAACGCCCCGAACCCGATCCTCTACGTCGCCAACAGCGTGGACATCACCAAAGAGTTCATCACCGAGTACAACCGGACGCACCCGGCGACGGCCGCCGCCACCGCGCCCGCCGGCCCCGGCCGCCCGGAATAACCGAGGACAGTGAGCAGTGAGCAGTGAGCAGTGAGCAGCCGCGGCACGGTTGCTCCTACTGCTCACTGCTCACTGCTCACTGCTCACTTTTATGGACACCCTTCTCGACGCCCGCGCTATCCAGGCCCTGCTGCCGCACCGCTTCCCCTTCCTGCTTGTTGACCGCGTCGTCGAGCTTGTACCGAAGGAGCGCATCGTCGGCGTCAAGCAGGTGACGATGGGCGAGCCGTTCTTCCAGGGGCACTTCCCCGGCGCGCCCGTCATGCCCGGCGTGCTCGTGGTCGAGGCCCTCGCCCAGGTCGGCGCGATCCTGGCCCTGCGCGAGATGGAGGAGCGCGAGCAGAAACTCGTGCTCTTCACGGGCATCGAGACGGCGCGCTTCCGCCAGCCGGTCGTCCCCGGCGACACGCTCATGCTCGAAGTGACGGCGTTGCGCATCGGCTCGCGCATCCAGCGCATGCGCGGCGAGGCGAAGGTTGAGGGCAAGCTGGTCGCCGAGGCCGTCATCATGAGCGCGGTGGCCGACCGCAACGCCGTGCAATGACCTACGTCCACCCCTCATCGGTCGTCAGCCCCCGCGCACAACTGGGCCGCGACTGCCACATCGGCCCCTTCTCGATCATCGGCGACGAAGTCACTTTAGGCGACCGCGTGCGCCTCGACGGCCACTGCGTCATAGACGGGCGCACCTACGTCGGCGACGAGACGCACGTCTTCCCGTTCGCCTCCATCGGCCTCGCCTCGCAGGATTTGAAGTACAAAGGCGAGCCGGCAGAGACGCGCCTGGGCCGGCGCAACCGCGTCCGCGAGTTCGTCACCATCCACCGCGGCACGGCGGGCGGCCGTATGCTCACCCGCGTGGGCGACGACTGCCTGATCATGGCGCAGGCGCACATCGCGCACGACTGCCTCGTCGGCGACCGCGTCATCATGGCCAACGCCGCGACGCTCGCGGGTCACGTCCTGGTCGAAGACGGCGCGAACATCGGCGCGTACTCCGGCGTGCATCAGTTCTGCCGCGTCGGGCGCGAGGCTTACGTCGGCGGCTACTCGGTCGTCGTCAAGGACGCCCTGCCGTTCGCGCTCACCGTCGGCAACCATGCCAAGTGTTACGGCCTCAACACCACCGGCATGAAGCGGCGCAACTACCCGCCCGCGACGATTGACGCGCTCCACCACGCCTTCCGCCTCCTGCTCGCCGCCCGGCTCAACACTACGCAGGCCGTCGAACGCATCCGCGCCGAGATACGAGACTCCCCCGAAGTCGCTGAACTCGTCCGCTTCATCGAGACCTCGGAGCGCGGCGTCACGAAGTGAACCGTGCGGCGTAAGCGCCTGATCGCCTGTTGAGCGGTAAAAGTGGCCGGTGTACACTTCACGGCACGGGAGGCGAGCGATGAGTAAAACCCTGACGGACGAACTGACCGCCGAAGATTCGGCGCTGAAGGCGGAGCTTGAGAAGCTGCTGGCTGAATTGGAACGCGAGCACGCGCAGATGAAGCGCGACCAGGAAGAGATCGAACGCTCGCGGGCGCGGACGCGCGCGATGCTGGCCCGGTTGAAGGCGGCATAAAGGATGTGGAAGCAGCTTTACGAATGGGCGAAGTGGCTGGTCTTGCTGGCGCAGGAGACGAGGCAAAATCGCGCGGACATCAAGGAGCTACAGCAGCAGTTGGAAGAGTTGACGACTGCCGTACAAGCGTTAGCCTACGAGGTGCGCCGCAGCAAAGAGAATGAATCACACGAGCGAGAAAAGTTAGTGCTGCGTCTGGAGAATGAGTTACTGCGGTTCGAGCAGCGACTGATCGCCGGCAAAACCAAAACGCAGGAATAGCTCCGACCTCTAGTGCCCAAGCCAGCCTTCTCACCGCATACTTCAACCCGCAGTCCGCTTATGCGTTACGGCCTCATCGCAGGCAACGGGCAGTTCCCGTTCCTCGTGCTCGAAGGGGCGCGGCGGGTGGGCGTGTCGCTGGCGGTGGCGGCGATCCGGGAGGAGACCGATCCGCGCATCGAGGAGGTGGCGGACAGGCTGACGTGGGTCGGAATCGGGCAGTTGGGCAAGATGATCCGCTTCTTCAAGCGCGAGGGCGTGGAGCGCGCGATCATGGCGGGGCAGGTCAAGCACGTGCAGATTTTCAGCGGCGCGCTCCCCGACGTGCGGATGTTGAAGATGCTCCTGCGGCTGCCGCGCCGCAACACCGACGCCCTCATCGGCGCGGTCGCCGCCGAACTCGCCAGCGAAGGCATCGAGTTGATTGACTCGACCTACTTCCTGCAAGACCATCTGCCCGCACCCGGCACGCTCACGCGCCGCGCGCCCGACGAGCGCGAGCGCGGCGACATCGAATACGGCCTCGAAGTCGCGCGCGAGATAGCGCGGCTCGACCTCGGTCAGACCATCGTCGTGCGCGCTCGCGCCTGCGTCGCCGTCGAGGCAATGGAGGGCACGGACGCGACGATTAAGCGCGCGGGCGAGTTGGCGCGCGGGCGTCTGACGGTCGTCAAGCTCGCCAAGCCCGATCAGGACATGCGCTTCGACGTGCCCGTCGTCGGTGTGCCGACCATCGAGAGCATGATCGAGGCGGGCGCGACCTGCCTGTGCCTCACAGCCGGCAAGACTCTGATCTTCGACCGCGAAGAGATGGTCAGGCTGGCCGACAAGCACCGCATCGCCATCGTTGCCGTGCCGCCGGTTTAGTAGGGAGCGGATATTTTTAACCGCGAAGGACGCAGAGAGGGCCGCGAAGGACGCGAAGAAAACCCTTCGCGCTCTTTGCGGCCCTGCTTTGCGTCCTTTGCGGTTAAATCTTTACTGGCTCGCCGTCTGCTGCGTCGCCTTCGGATCGTAGGGCGTGGCCAAGTACTGCTTGGCGACCGCCTGGGCGTTGTCGTAGTTGATGCCGGTCTCGACCGCCTTGTTGTACTCGAAGGTGGCGCGCGTGCGGTCGCCCTTGGCGTCGTAGGCGTTGCCGCGCTTGATGTGCGCCCAGACTTCGATCCACGAGGGCTTCAGGTTGCCTTCGAGCGCCGCGCCGAAGTTGTCGAGCGCCGGGTCGTAGTTGCGCTGCTCAAGGTAGAGCAGGCCCAGGTTGTAATAGACCCACGAGTTTGACTTGTCGAGTTTCAGCGCCTCTTCCAACTGGCGCTGCGCCTCGGCGTACTGCCCCTCGCGGAATAGTTCGATGCCGCGCCGCGCGACGACCGAGACGCGCAGGTCTTCCGACAGGCGCAGGATTTTGTTGTTTGGATCGATGACGACTTCCAGGGGCTGCCCCGCCGTCTCGAAGTCGAAGTCCTCGCTCTTGTCCTCGATGAAGATGGTCATCGTCTGGCTGTTGTTCTCGCCCTCGGCGCGCAGCATCACCTCGACGGGCATCTTCAGCCCCTCGAAGTTCTGCTTGACCGTGCCGCGGGCGCGGAACTTGCCGCCGCGCGTGCGGATGATCTGGTAGTCGGCGGTAAATTCCGGCACGCCCGTGCCCTCGACCCAGCGCGCGAAGAAGTAGCGCATGTTCTTGTTGGCGACCTGCGAGGTCAGCCGCTCGAAGTCGTCAATCGAGGCGCTCTGCCCGCGGTACTTCTGCGCGAACGTGCGCAGCAGCGTGTCAAAGTCCACGTTGCCGATGGACTCGCGCAGCATGCGGAAGACCATCGCGCCCTTGTAGAAGACGACCGACTGGTACTGCGGCGACGTGTCGTCCAAGGTCGAGGGCGCGCGCAGGATCGAAGCCGACTGCTCGAACATCAGCGCGCGCTCCTGCATGTCGCGCTCGGCGGCGTCCAAAGCGCCGCCCTGCAAGGTCGCCTCGCGGAACGCGTAGGCGCTCCACTCCGACAGCCCCTGCGAGAGCCACGCGTCGTCGAACGACTTCAGCGCGACCGTGAAGCCCCACCACTGGTAAGCGACCTCGCGCTCGACACGCTCGTCCTTCGGCTGGCGGGCCGGATCGAAGAAACTCGCCGACAGGAACTCCATGCCCGGCGCAGCGTAAGCCTCCAAACTCTCGTTATCAATCTGCGCGACCGTGAAGCGCGTGCCGAACGCGGGCGTGCCGTACTTCTTCGTGTAGAACTCAAGCGCGCGCCCCACCAACTCTCCGTAAGGCTCGATGCGCCCCTCGTTGCCCGGCTCGACGTAGAAACTCAACTCGTAGCCGCCGATGCGCAGCGTCCGCGTCACGAAGCGACCGGCGACGAGATTGCCGATGAGCGCGGGCTGCCGGCTGGCGAGGTGGTAGTAGGTCAGCCCGCCTTTCGTCTGCGACGTGACGGGTTCATCGCTCGAACCGGCGACGACGAAGCCCGTAGGCACGGCGACGTTGATGTCGGCAGTCGCGCGGTCGGCCGCGTAGTCGTGGAAGGGGAACCAGCGCGCGGCGTACATCAGGTAAGAGACTTCCGGCCCGACGTAGGCGAGGCGCTTCGTGGCGAGCGGGCCGCCTTCCGGCGTGATGAGCGCGCCGTACCAGCGGAAGTGGAGCGTGACGGGCTGACCCGCCGGCACGACCTCGTCCAGGTCAACGCGCACGCTCGGCCCGACCGTATCCACGCCCACCTGATCCTGCACGAAATTCGTCAGCGCCTTGCCGTTGCGCTCGATGCCCTCGACCTTGAGCGAGCCGTTCAACTCGAACACGACCGTGCGCGTCGCGTCGAGCGGCGTGAAGGTCACGTCGGCCGTCGCGCGCAGGATATGCTCGGCGGGGCGCAGTTCCGCGTCGATCTTGTAATTCGTGATGTCGTAGCGCGCGCGCCCCGTCGGGTTCGGCGTCTGCGGCAGGAGGGCGGGCGTCGGGGCCGGCGTAGCGACGGGCGTTGGCGTCGGCGTCGCGGTCGGAGTCGGGCGCGGCGTGGGCGTGCTGCGTCGTGTCGGCGGCTGCGGCTGACCAGTGCCCCGGCGCGGCTGTGCCGGAGTGCTGCCGGCGCACAGGCACAGCAGCAGGAGGGCAGTTAAGAGTCCGATGGAATTAAGGGTGCGCGGCGCGCGGGTGCTCTGAGGGTGCTGAAGGTTATCCATAAACAGGTTGTCCGTCGGTCATTATTGCTTGGGCTGTCCGCCCGATTATACACGCGCCGCGCGGCTCGCACGCCCGCGTGCAAGGGCCCGCCACTACGAGCCAACCGGGCCAGATTTGAGGAGCCTGCTACCGGCGGTTTAGTCTCTGTGCGGCAAGCGATTAGATGAGGCTCGCGGGCACGCCGTTGGCTGCCCCGGTGGGACGCAGGGAGGGAAGTTTTAACCGACCCACGCCACTTGACACGGGCACGGGCCGGCGTCCATGCTGCACATTAAATTCGCACAAGAAAGGTCAGCCCCCGCGCCGGATACAATTTCAACGCTCCCGGCGAACGGCTGAAAGCTGATCGCCGACAGCCAACCGCTAACAGCTAACCGCCAACAGCTTCCTTATGCCCGAACCGCACGCTTACACGAACCCCGCCATCCGCATCACGCTCCTGCCGCGCGACACCAACTCGCAGGGCACGATCTTCGGCGGCATCATTCTCAGCTACATAGACATCGCCGGCGCAATCGAAGCCCACCGCCACACCGGCATGGAACGCTTCGTCACGGTCGCCATGCGCGAGGTCGTCTTCCACCACCCTGTCTTCGTCGGCGACCTCGTCAGCTTCTACGCCGAGACCAGGCGCATCGGCACGACCTCCATCACCGTCCACGTCGTCGTCGAAGCCGAACGCTACGGCGGCACGCGCGACCGCATCAAAGTCACCGAAGCCGAAGTCGTCTACGTCGCCGTGGACGCCAACCGGCAAAAGATACGCATCAACAAGGATGCGCTAGGCGGCGGGGGCGGGCAGCACTAATTCACGTCGCGGCCGAAGTCACTGTGCCGGCGGCGGCTGCTTGATGCGCGAAGAGTGGCCGGCGACTATTTGCCAGCGGCCGGCGCGGCGGACGAACACGTCAGTGAAGCGGGTCTGATTCGTCACCTCGCGTCCGTCCTTGCTGCTGCGCGCCTTCGTCGTCACGCGCCCGAACACGACCGCCGTCTTGTCGTAGAGATAAACCTTCATCTCGTCGGGCACGTATGAGACGAGCCGGAACTCGCCCGGCGGCTGATCGAGACTGGCCACGTCCTCCCGCTTCGTCGTCACCCCGCCGCCCGCGTCCGTGAAGAGGAACTCGTCCGCCTCGACGCGCTCGAAGAACGCCTTGTCGCGCCGCACGTTCGCGTCGCCGATGTCCCGCTCCAACTGCATCAACTCCTGTTCGACCTTCAGTTGCTGCTGCGACGCGCGCGCGGACTGCTGCCCCACGCCGGACGAGCACAGGACGAACAGCAAACAGGCGGCGGTGAAGGTATGTTGCATCGGCTGAACTCCTTTGTCGGTTGCATAATGTGTGACGGAACAATCAAAGTCCGCGCGTGCGCCTCACTTAGTTAAGTCGCGCCTGCACGCGCCGCAAGGCTTTAACCGCCTGCGCGAAGCCCGGCGCTTGTTGCAGGGCGAGACCGTAGTGACGGGCGGCGGCGATGAGCCGGCCGCGCTGTTCATAGACGCGCCCGAGGTTGAAGTGCGGGAAGGCGTAGGACTCGTAGCGTGGGGCGCGCAGGGCGCGCTGAAACCAGCGGACGCAGTTGTAGAGGTCGCCTTTGGCGATCAGGTAGCTGCCGATGTCGTTGTAGGGGTTGCCGAAGGTGGCGTCCGCGCGGATGGCGCGCAGGCATTCGTCAATCGCGTCGTCGTAGCGACCCTGAAAGCTATAGACCCAGCCGAGGAAGGTGTGCGCCTCGGCCGTCGGGTGGGTCGCGATGGAGCGGCGGTACAGCTCGATGGCTTCGTCGTAGTCGCCCGCCTGCTGCGCCTCGTAGGCGCGCACGAACAACTCCTTGGCCTCGCGCCGCAGCCCCGTTGAGAAATCGCCCTCGAACATAGCATGACCGTCCGCCGGTTGTTGTGCGTCGCGCGAAGTGCATTATACTGAGCCGCGCGGGACGCGCCAACGACCTCATGTACAAACCAGCCACATTCGAGATTGACATCGCCGACATGTTGCCGCCGCTGGCAACTGCGTCGGCCGCCGCCCTCTGCGTCTTCGCCGACGAGCCGCGCGTTGCGTCGGCGTGCGCGGATGATGATTTAACGCGCGCCGGCAATGAGCTTCTGCGCGGCGGCGAGTTCGACGGCAAAGAAGACACTGCGCTGCTCTGTCACGTCGCGGACGCGGGAGGCGGCGCGCGGCGGCTGCTGCTCGTCGGTCTCGGCGCGCGGGCCGATTTCACGCCCTTAGTGCTGCGGCGCGCGGCCGGCGCGGCCCTGCGTGAGGCGCGCGCGGCGCACGTCCGTCAACTAAACTTCGTCCTGCCCGCGACGGATTCTGCCGCCACCCTCGCGCGCGCCGTCGCCGAGGGCGCACTCCACGGCGCTTACGAGAACGACTTTTATCAAGCGCAGGATGACGACGCGCCCGCGTTTCAACGCCTGACGATCATCGCGCCCGCGCCGCACGAAGCTCTGCGCGCCGCAGTCGCGCGCGGGCGCGTCGTCGCCGAGTCGGCCAACTGGGCGCGCTCGCTCGCGGACGAGCCGGGCGCGAGTCTGCCGCCGCGCGAGTTTGCGCGCCGCGCCGCCGAGATGGCCGGCGAGTTCGGCCTGCGCGTCGAGTCGCTTGACGCGGGCGAGATACAGACGCGCGGCATGGGCGGGCTGTGGGGCGTGGGGCGCGGGTCGGACGAGCCGCCCGCGCTGATCGTCGTGCGCTACGAGCCGGAGGGCGCGACGGTGGACGACGAGTTGTGGGCGTTCGTCGGCAAGGGCATCACGTTCGACACGGGCGGCATCTCGCTCAAACCCGGCGAGCGCATGGAGGAGATGAAGGCGGACATGGCGGGCGGCGCGGCCGTCCTCGGCGCGTTGCGCGCGCTGGCGCAACTGAAACCGCCGCGCCGCGTCGTCGGCGTCGTGCCCGCGGCCGAGAACATGCCGTCGGGCAAGGCGACGAAGCCCGGCGACGTGGTGCGCACGCTCGCCGGCTATACCATCGAGGTCGTGGACACGGACGCTGAAGGACGCCTCGTCCTCGTGGACGGCATCGCCTACGCGCGCCAACTCGGCGCAAAGCGCATCGTCGATCTCGCCACGCTCACCGGCTCGATCATCGTCGCACTCGGCGACCACCGCGCCGGTCTCTTCAGCAACGACGACGCGTGGGCCGCGCAGGTGCTCACCGCCTCTGCGCGCGCGGGCGAACCCGCGTGGCGCATGCCCGTCAGCGACGACTACAAGAAGAAGATCGAGAGTCCCGTCGCGGATTTCAAAAACTACGGCGGGCGGCCCGACGCCACCGCCGCCGCGCTGCTGCTCAGTAAGTTCGCCGCCGACACGCCGTGGGCGCACCTCGACATCGCCGCCACCGCCTGGCACGACGACCCGCAGCCCGACGCGCCCAGAGGCGCGACCGGCACGGGCGTGCGCACGCTGGTCGAACTTGTCTGCGGCGAAGATAGTCACTGAAACTGTTGCTGCCGGTGACAGCACAAACTAAGGTGCGAAGCAGAAGCAGTCACCACGAAAGCACACGAAGCAACACGAAGCAAGGGACACGAACTTTCGTGTCTGTCATTCGTGTTGTTTCGTGTGGCTTCGTGGTTAGGTTTTTCTGTCTCTTACTTTGTACTGCCAGCGGTATAAAATTTCGGCGCGCTGGTCGCTGAACTGAAGCGGAGACGCCGGAAGCGAGGAAGAGTATGAGCGGTCGTCAATGTCCAAACTGTCAGTTGGTCAACTTGGCGGATGCGGCGCAGTGCATGCGGTGCGGTTATCCGTTGACGGCGGCGAGCACCGCGTCCGCTGCCTACGCGCCGGGCGATCTGGCGGCGCGGCCATACGGCGTGGCGCAGCAGAGCGACGCGGCGTGGGGTTTTACGCCGGGTGAAGCGGCCACGCTTGTGCCGACTGCGCCCGGCGGCAGCCGAACTCCGGCACTGGCGACGCCCATGCCTTACGTCGGGGCCTTCGCCGACGTGGGCGCGGCGCTCGGCCGGGCGTGGGAGATTTACGTCCGCAACTTCGGGCTGATCGCGAAGCTCGTGCTGTTCGCCGCCGTGCCGTTCGCGCTGGGGCAGGCGGCGGTCGCCTACCGCCTCGGCGACGCGGGCGCGACGAGCGCGGGCGTCATCGTCAACACGTTCGTCTTCTGGCTCGTGCGCTGGTCGCTCATCCCGCCTGCCGTGCTCTACGCCGTGACGAACGTGTTGCGCACGGGGCGCGCGCCCGGCGTCGGCGAGAGTTATCAGTGGGCGGCCGGGCGCTGGCTGCGCGTCCTGGTGACGACGCTGCTCAGCTCGCTACTCGGGATGGTGGGCTTCATGGCGCTGGTCGTGCCGGGCTTCATAGCGCTGGTCGTGTACAGCCTGGTGATCCCGGTCGTGATGTTCGAGGGCCGCTATTGGGCGGGCGCGTTGCAGCGCAGCGCGGAACTGACGCGCGGGCATCGCGATTCGATCTTCGGCGCGATGTTCGTCGTCTGGCTCGCGCTGATCATCGTCGGCGTCTGCGCGAGCGCCGGTTCGGCGGCCGTCTCCGCCGTCGCTGGCGCGGGCGGGCTGTTGCTCGCGAACACCGTAGCGACGGTGCTAGGCGAGGTGTTGTATCAATTCTGGTGGGTGTTGATACTCGTCATCTACCTGGGCCGGCTGACGCCCGTCGAGCAGGCGCACGCCGTCAACTCTCTGGGCAACACGCGGCCCGCGGCATGATGGGCGGCGACGAGACGATCTTCCTGACCGGCTTCCCCGGCTTCATCGCCGGCCGGCTCGTCGCGCAACTGGCCCGCGCGGGCGCGCGCTTCCTCCTGCTCGTGCAGCCCGCTTTTCTCGCACGCGCGCAGGCGGACATCGCGCGCGTCGGCGCAGAGACGGGCCTGCCCGCGGCCAACTTCCAACTGCTCGCGGGCGACATCACGCAACCCCGTCTCGGTCTCGACCCGGCCGCGCTCGCGCGGGCGCGCGCCGAGACGACGCTCGTCTTCCACCTCGCCGCCATCTACGACCTGGCCGTCGCCCGCGACGTGGCGCTCAAGGTGAACGTCGTCGGCACGCGGCACGTCAACGAGTTCGCGCGCTCCGTCCGCGACCTGCGCCGTTACCACTACGTCTCGACCTGCTACGTCGCGGGCCGCCGCACGGGCGTCATCTACGAGCAAGAGCTGCAACACGACGCGGGCTTTCGCAACTACTACGAAGAGACCAAGTATCTCGCCGAGGTCGAAGTGGAAAAATTAAAGGGCGAGTTGCCCGTGACGATCCACCGCCCGGCAGTGGTCTGCGGCGACAGCCGCACGGGCGAGACGGCGAAGTACGACGGCATCTATTACCTGATCAATTACCTGCGCATGCACCCGCGCCTGCTCGCGCTCGCCAACATCGGCAACCGCGCCGTGCGCCTGAACATCGTGCCCGTGGACTTCGTCGTCGCGGCGATGGCGGCGCTCGCGCGCACAGACGCCGCGACGGGCGCGACCGTGCAACTGGCTGACCCGCACCCGCTCACGACCTACGAGTTGTTCGAGACCATCGCCCGCACGCTCGCCGCGCGCGGCTCGCTCTTCCAAGTCCCGCCGCCGCTCGTGCGCGCCTCGCTGACTCTGCCCGTGGCCGAGCCGCTCACGGGGATGCCCCGCGTCGCCGTGCCCTACTTCTTCATCGAGCAGACCTACGACACCGCCCGCGCCGAAGAACTCCTCGCGCCGCACGACATCCACTGCCCGCCGTTCCCGTCTTACGTCGGCGCGCTCGTGGACTACGTCGCCGAGCACCCCAAGCTCTGAAACTCACATTTCTGTCACGCCGGTTGACAACGGGGCAGTTTAGAATTATTCTAAATCCACTTTCAAACAGCCATGAGCGCAGACACGGAGATTCAGGGGGCGGGCGGGCGTCCGCTCACGCCGCAGCGCGAGGTCGTCCTGCGGGTCGTGCGCGCGAGCGCGGAACACTTGACGGCCGCCGAAATTTACGCGGCGGCGCGGCGCTTGCGCCCGTCGCTCTCTTACGCGACCGTCTACAACTCGCTGCGCTACCTGAAGGAGGCGGGCCTCGTGCGCGAGATCACGTTCGGCAACGGCGCGAGCCGCTACGACCGCGAGACCGAGCGCCACGACCACGCCATCTGCACGCGCTGCGGCAAGCTGCTCGACTTCGATCTCAAGGAGACGGCCCAGTTGCTGCAACTCGCCGCGCGCCGCTCGCGCTTCAGGCCCGAGTCAATCCACCTGACGCTCATGGGCGTCTGCCCCGAATGCGACGCGCCGCCGAAGGCCGCGCGGGGCGCGGGACGGCGGAAAGGTTGATGGGAGATATTTAACGGGCCGGCGCACGCCAGCAGACCGCTTGGTCACGGCGCGCGCAGGCCGTCATGCTTAAACTTTTGACGATTCACGAACGGAGGAATGATGGCAACGACGACAGAGACGGCGAAGGTTGGCCAGCCCGCGCCGGATTTCGACATGGCCTCGACCAAGAACCTGGAGAAGCTGAACGAGAACGTGCGGCTCTCGGACTACAAGGGTAAATGGCTCGTGCTGCTCTTCTACCCGCTCGACTTCACCTTCGTCTGCCCGACGGAGTTGACGACCTTCAGCGACCGCTACGACGACTTCGAGGGCATCGGCGCGGACGTGATCGGCGTCTCGACCGACTCGGTCTTCTCACACCGCGCGTGGCTGCAAACGGCGCGCGACAAGGGCGGCGTCGAGGGCTTGCGCTACCCGCTCGCCGCGGATCAGACCAAGGAAGTCTCGCGCGCCTACGGCGTGCTGATCGAGAATCAGGGCGTCGCGCTGCGCGGCCTCTTCGTCATCGACCCCGAAGGCATCCTGCGCTACGCCGTCATCCACGACCTGAACGTCGGGCGCTCCGCCGAAGAGACCCTGCGCGTCATCCAGGCCCTACAGACCGGCGGCCTCTGCGGGGCCGAGTGGCGGCCCGGTCAGAAGACGCTCAGCGCGGGCGCGTGAAAAAGCAGTGACGAGTGATAAGTGACGAGTGACAAGCAGGAACAAGTTTTTAACTCGTCACTTGTCACTCGTCACTCGTCACTGAGGTATTGATCATGCCGATGAGGATTGGGACGCAGATGCCGGCGCTGGATGGCGCGACGGAATGGTTGAACGCGACGGGAGCGCACGCGGCGCACGAGGCGGAGGGGCGGCCGACGCTCGTGCACTTCTGGTCGGTCAGTTGCGGCATCTGCAAGGAGAACCTGCCGCGCGTGGCAGAGTGGCGCGACGCGCGCGCGGCCGAGGGTCTGCGCGTCATCGCCGTGCACATGCCGCGCTACGAGGCGGACACGGACGCGGAGCAGGTGCGCGACGCGGTGGCGCAGTATCACATCACCGAGCCGTGCGCGGTGGATAACGAACACAAGCTGCGCGACGCGTTCCAGAACGAGCACGGCTACGTGCCGGCTTATTACCTGTTCGACCGCGCGGGCAAGCTGCGCGGCTTCGCGGCCGGCGAGCGCGGCCTGAGTCTCATCTCCGCCGCGCTCGACCGCGTGCTGGCGGCCGAGCAGCAGGCGACGGCATAAGACGCGCGCCCGGATGAAAAAAGGAAAGGCGACTCGATTCTTCGGGTCGCCTTTTCTGATCCGCGTTGTCGCCGCGCTTAGAAAGCCGCCGGCAGGTGGCGCGCGACGAAGCTGAAGAGGAAGAACGTGAGCGCGATTGAGCCGGCGAGGAGCGCCAGCAGGCCGACGGCGATGAGGCCGAGGAACAGCCAGTCGCTCAAGCGGCCCGAGCGCGCCTCTGCGGCGGGTACGGTCGCGCGGCGGCGCAGCAGTTCGACGTTCATCTGGTTCGCCTTCCACGCGGCGTCGAACAGGTCGCCGACGACGGGCAGCGCGCCGAGCACGTAGTCAATGGCGATGTTCGCGCCCATGCGCAGGAGCGTCGCCTTCGAGACGCGATAGCGCACGCCGGCCGCCAGGATGTAGAGCGAGACGATGGTGGTGGCGGTGTCGCCAAGGCCGGGGACGAGACCGACGATGGCGTCGAGACCGAAACGCCAGCCCGTGCCGGGGATGCGGAACAGCCCGTCCATCCAGCGGCTCAACTGATCGAGGCTCTGCTCGATCTCGACCTCCGTGCGGCGCGGGCGCACGAGTTTCAGTTCCGTGTCATGACCGCGCGCCGCGAGTGCCGCTTCGCGCACCAGATTGCGTGCCTGCATCTGCTTTCAGCCCTCCCTTTTTTGACAAAGAGGCGTCCGTCTCGCGCAAGGCTGAGACGGACGCGAACACCGCCACGTTAGATGCCGCCGCGCCGCGCACAGTGGTACGCACAGACAGGCGCGAGCGTGCATCCTTATACGGCGACGGGCTACTCGGTGTTCGGCTGCTGCTCCTGCTTGACCTCTGTGCTCGCCGGGTTCTCGACGCCGGGCACAGGCTCTGCGGCCCGCTGTGGGTCGTCGAGTTTCTCCGCCGGGCTTTGTGTCTCTTCGCCGCTCGGCGCGGCAGCGGCGGTCGCCTTGCCGTCGTGCTCGTTCATCTGTTGCCACCTCTGTGCTGCGCGCCCTCGCGCTGCGCCTTCTTCGCCTGCCGGCACGGCTTGCAGCGTTTGGGCTGCTCGTAGCCGTTCTTCCTGTAAAACTCCTGGTCGGCGGCGCTCCACACGTAGCCCTCGCCGCAGTCGGCGCAGGTCATCTGGCGATCTTCAAACTCCGTTGGGTTGCTGCTCATGCCTTCTCCGTTTCCTGCCCTGCTGTGCGACGCGCGCGCCGCGGCCGGCGGCGGGACGCTCGTCGGCAGGTTGTGCATCGCTTCGTAATTGCGCAGGCGGCGGCGGGCGATCTTGTAGCTGACGCCGAGCCGGTCGGCGACCTGCTGCAGCCGCTCGCGCCGCGCGCCCTGACACTCCTGAAAGAGGTTATAGACTTCGACCCAGGATTGAATCACCTCCGGGGTCGCCTGCGTGCCCGTAGCCATCGCGATTCCCTCCGCCCCCAGGCCGCACGCCGGCCGCACGCTCGCGCGGCTCACTTTTTATCCTTGGACAAGACAGGTTTATAGCACGCTCTTAGATGACCGCGAAAGGTAAAACGGCCGCGGCGGCTTGGGCGGTGCGGCCGGGTGGCCGCCGCGCCGTGCGATACGGACTCAACTGTCCGACGTTCCTTGCGTCCGCCCGTCGCCGGAATGTTGCGCCGCCGCTTGCGCGCATCCGTTTTCCGGCTGAAAACGCGGCGCTCTGCGCTGGCACTGTGCTTGCCCCTGTGCGGCGCGGGAACTCGGTCAGCCCGTCGCCGCTCAGCGCGACCGGCACGCCGAACGACTGTTCATTGCGATGACGAATCTGCTTCAAGTTGCGCGACGACGCGGGTGGCGACAACGCCGACGCTTACTCGTGGGCCGCGCTTACGACATGGCGCTTGAGTTGGCGCGCGTCGTCCCGCGCCGTGCGCGCGTGCTCGACGTGGGCTGCGGCAGCGGCTACATCGCGCACCACCTGACGGCGCTCCTAGGCGCACGCGTCACTGGCCTCGACGTGGCGCAGAGTGCCGCCGCGCCCATCGAATACCTGCGCTACGACGGCCGCCGGTTTCCCGTGCCGGACAGTTCGTTCGACGCGGTGCTCTTGTGCTACGTCCTGCATCACGCGCAGGACATCCATGCGTTACTCAACGAGGTGCGCCGAGTCTTGCGCGCGGGCGGGCTGGTGGTCGTCTATGAAGACATTCCGTGCTGTCGCCTTGATCGGTTCGTCTGTTGGACGCACGACTTGCAGTGGCGCGGGCGCACGGGGCGCTGCGTCTTCCGGCGCGCGGCGGAGTGGCGCGGGCTGTTCGGCTCGTTCGGCTTCGAGGTCGTGACGGAGCGTCCGCTCTCACGCTGGCGCAACATCGCCCACCCCGTCTGTCGCCGCTCCTACGTCCTGCGGGCGAACGGCGCGACCGCGCACGCGTGAAGCGGGGCGGCTATTCGTACCTGAGCGCGATCATGGGATCAACCCGCGCCGCGCGCCGCGCCGGCAGGTAGCAGGCCGCGAGCGCGACCAGGAGCAGCGTCAACGCCGTCGCGGCGAACGTCAACGGATCGGTCGCGGTCACACCGAACAGCAGGTTTGTCATCACGCGCGTCGCGGCGTAAGCGGCGAAGAGGCCAAGCACGACGCCGCCCGCCGCCAGCGTCAATCCCTGACCGATGACGAGGCGGAGCACGTCGCCGCGTTGTGCGCCGAGCGCGAGGCGGATGCCGATCTCGTGCGTGCGCTGCGTGACCGAGTAGGAGATGACGCCGTAGATGCCGACCGCCGCGAGCACGAGCGCCAGCGCCGCGAAGGCCGCGAGCAGCAGCGTGTAGAAGCGGGGCTGCGCCACGGCCTGCGCGATCAACTGCTCCATCGTCCGCGGGTTGGCGGCCTCCAGGTTCGGATCGACCGCGGCGACCGCCTGCCGCACCGCCGGGATGATGCTCTGCGGCGGCACGTCGGTGCGCAGCATCAGGTAGTTCCACAGCCCCGGCGTCTGCGCGAACGGCGTGTAGATCGCCGCCTCGCCCGGATCGTCGAGACCCGAATAGCGCACATCGCCGACGACGCCGACCACCTCGCGCCACTCCTCCGTCTGCTCCGGGTTGACGAGTTGCAGACGCTTGCCGATGGCGCTCTCCTGCGGGAACAGCCGCCGCGCCAGCGCGCGGTTGATGATGACGACTTTGGGCGCGTCCGCCTCGTCGCGCTCGCCGAACGCGCGCCCCTCGTAGAGCGGCGTGCCGAGCGCGCGGAAATAGTCGGGCGTGATGGCTAACAGGTAGGCGGCGCGTTCGTCCGAGTTGTCGTTGGGCAATCCCTGCACGGCGAAGCGCGTGCCGCGTTGCGGCGTGATGGGCGGCAGCCCCGTGCTGCCGCCGACGGCGCGCACGCCCGGCAGCGCCCGCAGCCGCTCGACAATTGTGCGCGCGACGGCGGCGCGCTGCTGCGGCTCTTTGTAGCGGATGTAACCGACGTTCACGGTCAACAACTGTTCGGCCACGAAGCCGGTCTCCACGCGTAGCAGTCGGGTGAAGCTGTTGAGCAGCAGCCCCGCGCCGACGAGCACGACGAGCGACAGCGCGATCTCCGTCACCACCAGCGCGCCGCGCAGCCGCCGCCCCTTCGGACTGCCGAGACTGCCACGCCCGCCCTCCTTGAGCGCGTGGTTGATGTCCGCGCGCGTGGACTGCCACGCGGGGAGCACGCCGAAGAACAGCGCCGCCGCGACCGACACCGCCAGCGTGAACAGCAGCACGGTCGGGTTGATGCCGATGGCGCTTACGCGCGGCAGGTCGCGCGGGTTGAGGAGCGGTAGCAGGGCTATGCCCCACTGCGCCAGCAACAGCCCGCCGGCTCCGCCGAGGCCCGCAAGCAGCAGGCTCTCCGTCAGCAGTTGCCGCGTCACGCGCCAGCGCCCCGCGCCGAGCGCGAGCCGGATCGCGATCTCGCGCTCGCGCGCCGTCATGCGCGCCAACGTCAGGTTGGCGACGTTGGCGCACGCGATCAGCAGCACGAAGCCGACCGTGCCCAAAAGCACGACGAGCGCCGGGCGCACGTCGCCGACGATGCGCTCGTAGAGCGGCGTGAACTCGATGCGCACGCCCTCGTTCGTCTTCGGGTACTGCTGCTGCAAGCGTTGCGAAAGGGTGTCCATCTCGGCCTGCATCTGCGCCGGGCTGACGCCGGGCCGCAGGTGCGCCACCGCGCGGAAGATGCGCAGTTGACGATTCTCATTCTGCTGCGGCGTGTTCGCCATCGCCGAGCCGTAAGTCACCCAGAGTTTTGTCTCCTGGCTGGGGAGTTGAAACTCCGGCGGCATGACGCCGACGATGGTGTGCGGGACGCCGTTCAGCCTGATCGTCCGACCGAGCACCTGCGGGTCGCCGCCGTAACGCGTCTGCCATAGGTCGTGACTGATGACGACCAGCGGCTCGCGATCTTCCGCGGGAGTGAAAGCACGACCCAGTTGCGGCGTGCCCAGCAGCGGCAGAAATTCGGGCGAGACAGTCGCGCCCAACGTCTGTTTCGATTCGTCGTTGACCGCGGCGTTATATTGATTCGTGGCCCAGATCGCCAGCCCGTCGAAGACCCGATTGGACTCTTTGAGGTCGCGGAAGTCCGGCGGCGAGATGTTGGCGATGACCAGCCGGCCCGCGTCTTTGTAAGGCAGCGGGCGAAGCAGCACGGCATAGACCACGCTGAAGATGGCCGTGTTCGCGCCGATGCCCAGGGCAAGCGCCGTGACGGCGATGAGGGTGAAACCGGGATGCTTGCGCAGCATGCGCGCGCCGTAGCGCACATCCTGCCAGCAGGTCTCCAACCACCCGCCGCCGCGCACCTCGTATCCGTGCTCCTTCGTGCGCGCGCGGTCGCCGAAGCGCCGCTCCGCCTCCCGCCGCGCATCGGCCGCCGACATGCCGGCGCGCTCGTTCTCCGCCGCGCGCATGTCTATGTGGAACTGCAACTCTTCGTCGATCTCGTCGCGGATCGCCCCGGCGCGCAGCAGCCCGCGCACCCTACGGTAGAGACTTCTCGGCCACGCCATCGCTACAACACTCCCTAAGTCGTCTGCATTACCTTGCCCACGGCCAGCACCAGCCGCCGCCAGTTCTCTTCCTCCGCGCCGAGTTGCCTGCGGCCCGCCGCCGTGAGCCGGTAGAAGCGCGCCCGCCGATTGTTCTCCGACGTGCCCCAGTCGGACTTGATCCAGCCGCGCTCCTCCAGCCGGTAGAGCGCCGGGTAGAGCGAACCTTCTTCGACGCGCAGCATGTCCTCCGCAAGCTGCGTGATGCGCTGCCCCACGCCGTACCCGTGCTGCGGCCCGAGCGACAGGGCCTTCAAGATCAACATGTCGAGCGTACCCTGCAAAAGATCGGTCTTGGCTTTGCCCATAATCCAGTGCCTCCTAGATGAGCTAGGGAAAGAGTGGCACACCTTCCCTAGATTGTCAAAGGGGAAGCGGTGTGTTAAGGAATCCCTTTCTTCAGGCGTGACGGCGGATTAGCGTATGCGCGTCAACAGCGCCGCAGGGTAGAACTAGAGGGAGTCTGAGAAGCCCCCTTCCGCCAATCTGTGCCGCCCTGCGCGGCAGCCGCCGGCGCAGCAATCGAACCATGGCTGCGTAGATGAACGCCGCGCCCATCTCGGGCCAGCTACGCCTAGTCTTTGCTCATTCTTCGCCTAGCGCCCCAGCCAGGCGAAGGTGCGCTCGACGACCCACCGCCGCGCCCGCCGCGCCCACGGCGGCCGCGGCGCCAGCGCC
>Ga0081539_10000756_pt1 | contig 64265 bp, 65 predicted proteins | sample TabmetS4T2R2_FD_71023 | JGI IMG/M metagenome (GOLD analysis project Ga0081539, IMG submission 71023) | Tabebuia heterophylla rhizosphere microbial communities from the University of Puerto Rico - S4T2R2 | ecosystem: Host-associated > Plants > Roots > Rhizosphere ...
GTGGACGGTGAGTGCGCGGTAGGCACCCAGCACGCCGTCCGGGAACAGGGGCGCGGCGACGCCGCGGCCGCCGTCCAGGCCCGGGTCCGGCCGGACACCGCGGGTGGCCGGCGCGACGGTCAGCCGTGAGCTGCCGCCATGAGCGCCGCCGCCGTCTCGGTCGAGCGGTCCGGCACGTTCTGGCCCACCGCCAGGACCGCCGAGCACGTCTGGCTCGACGGGCCGGTCCGCGTCACCCTCGACCGGAGCGTCCCGCAGATCGGTGTGCCCGACGCCTGGGCCGCCGGGCACACCGGCGCCGGCGCGACGGTCGCCGTGTTGGACACCGGGATCGACACCACGCACCCCGACCTGGCCGACGCCGTCATCGCCCAGAACTTCACCGAGAGCGACACCGCCGGGGACCGGGACGGGCACGGCACCCTCGGCGCCTCGACGATCACCGGCAGCGGCGCGGTGGACCGGGACGACAAGCTCGCCGGCTTCTCCAGCCGGGGGCGCCGCGACGGCGCCATGAAGCCCGAGATCACCGCGCCGGGCCGGCGCCGGCCCGGCGCGGGTTCCGGGTTTCAGTGGGCGAAGTCCCAGCGGGTCGCGCCGGGTGGCTCGGCACTGGCCACACCGACGGCGGTCCGCAGGGTGAGGCGGAACAGGTGCCACGGTGGAGGGCCCGCGCTGGGTGCGGAGAACGGGGCGGTGAACGCGTCGCCCTCCACCGTGGCCGGCCAGCCGTTCGTGCGGTAGACCTCCGCGATCCGCTCCAGCGTCGCGGCGTCGGTGACCCGGTGGGCGTCGCCCTCGAGCACCAGGTCGATGCCCCGCAGGCGAACGGCCACACTGCACGCCGGGTTGGCCGCCAGGTTGCGCGACCTGCGCGTGCCCGGTCCCCCCACGAAGTACAGCGCGTCGTCCACCCACACGGCCCCGACGCCGGCCGAGTGCGGCCGCCCGTCGGGTCGCACGGTCGACACGAAGAACGTCAGGTCCGCCGAGGGCGAGTCGCCGGCCAGGATGTCGCGCGCACGGCTCCACGACAGCTCGGCGTGCCCGTACTGGTCGAGGTTGCGGGTCGAGATCGGCTCTTTCACGGTGTCAGTCATACCGGTACGTCGAACGGGCCGGCACCGCATCGACACGGGCGTGCTGAACGGGTGCAGCGGATTAAGCCGAAAGATGCTCGCGTTTTGCCGGACGGCGATGCTGCAATGCCCTTGTGAAGCTGCGGAACCTGCTCGGCGCCGTCGTTCTCGGCGCGGGCCTCGCCGTCCTGCCCGCCACCTCCGCGCACGCGATCGGCGGTGGGCCCAACACGCTGACCGTGATCGCGTACTACAGCGATGCCGGCAAACAGACCCTGGTCGGCCAGAAGTGGTCCGGCTGCGGGGGTTCGGGTGGCCAGTGGGGCGACACCACCCAGTACATCAACCTGTTCTTCCCGGCGTGCTAGGCCAACCGTTCCTTATATCCGAGCCGCCCGGTCACAAACCGTGACACTGTTCACTCTACGTTTCGGGGTCGTTTGAGTTTGCTTCCGTGATCATCCGCTCACTCTTTGGGGGTTAGTTACCCACCGAAGGGAGTAAACGGATGAGATCGTTTTCTACTAGAGGTGCTTCTCTGCTCTCTCTCCTCGTCGCCGCGCTGGTAGTCCTGTTCACGGCCCCGAACGCCAGCGCGGCCCCCGAGGCCCCCGCGGCCGCACCGGGCGTCCCCCTCGCGGGCACGTTCACCGACGCCACCGGTGGTACCGGCACCGCGACGGGCACCTTCACCCCGAACCAGTTCATCGCCACCGGTGACCAGCTGCTGGCCGAGGGCGTCGCCGACGTGACCCTCGTCGACTCCGCCGGTCAGGTGGTGGGGACCGAGTCCCGCACGGTCCAGCTGCCGGTCGACACCACCGCGATCACCTCGTCGTGCGAGATCCTCGACCTGGTGCTCGGCCCGCTCGACCTCGACCTGCTGGGCCTGGTGGTGCACCTCGACCGTGTGCACCTGAACATCACCGCCGAGGGCGGCCCGGGCAACCTCCTGGGCAACCTCCTGTGCGCGGTCGCCAACCTGCTGAACGGCCCGTCGCTCGACCTGAACGGCCTGGCCGGACTGCTGAACCAGATCCTCGCGATCCTGTAAGGGATTCCCCGGCCCCGGCGGCGTGCGACCCACCCGCCGGGGCCGTTCCCATCGCTCAGGATCCGAGTGCCGCCCGGAGCTGGTCGAGCCACCGCGTGCCCAGCTGTCGCCCGTTCGGGAGTTGGTCGTGCCGGTCCCAGCGCCAGGTCGTGGCGATCGCCAGCGTGAGGATCCGGCACTGGCGCAGCAGGTCCGGGTCGGCCGCCGGATAGTGTTCGCCGACCTGTCCTGGCGCGTGGGCGACGTCGAACTCGACGGGTCCGCGGCAGCACGTCTCCAGGTCGATGAACAGCGGGCCGTTCGTCGTGCCGAGCACGTTGCCCGGATGCGGCTCACCGTGCAACAGCTGGTCGTCGGCGCCGCGGTCGACGATCGCGCGGGTCAGGCGCGTCAGCGTGTCGCGCAGCAGTGCGCGGCCCGGATCGTCGAGCTCCGGGGTGCGCGCGGGGGTGTCGACCAGCCGCCGCGCGTGCGCGACCCGGTCGGTGAAGTGCGGCGCGGGAACGTCGACCTGCCGCATGCCGGCATGCAGCCGGGCAAGCGCCCGTGCGTACTCGGCGGGCGGGAGGTCGTGTGACGACACCGGTTCGTAGTAGCGCCACAGCGTGACCGCGAAGCCGTCACGCACATACACGCGGGGCTCGGCCCGCGGCTCGAGCCCGGCCACCGGGCAGTCGGTTCCGGCGAGTCGCCGGGCAACCTCCACCTCGAACTCGGCACCCGCCTGATGCGCGACCGGCGCGACCCGCACGAGAACGTCACACGGCACCAGGCGCACCGCGATCCGATTCGAGGCGTGCAGGACAACCGTGTCATCGACCTCGAGCCCGAGCGCGGTGGCCACGGACACGGCCACCTCCACCGCCCGCGGAACGTCCGATGCTTTCACCGCACCCCCTTTGATCCTGTGATAGCAGAGCCACGATCTGCGCGTCACCGGGTGATGCGGCACAGTGATCGGATGGGTTTGTCCCGCCGTGAGGGCCTGTTCGACACCCGGCGCAACAACTACGACCGCTTCGTGCAGGGCTTCGTGCCGGCGATCCTGGTGCGGGAGCTGCTGGTGCGGCTCAACCCGGGCGGGACTGCCGGTGGTGGTTCCGCCATGTCTGGGAACCGGTGGCGTTGCCGGCGCATCCTTATGGTGTGAACGAATTCTCCGCCGGTCTCGGGCCTGGTCACCGGGTGGTCGGGCCGGAGGATCGGGAGAGCTTCTTCGCCGCGCAGCGGCGTTACCGGCAGCAGACGTGGCGGCTGGTGGTGTTCTGCTACGTGGCCGCCGTGTTGGGGTGCGTGCCGGCGAGCATCGTGTTGAGTCCGATGTTGTTCGCGGTGCTGTTGCTGGTGGGGAAGCTGGCCGAGCTACTGGGGTGGCTGTCACCGGATTTCATGTCCGGCCTGATCCACCGGGTCGCCGACGCCCTCTCGGACACCTTTGCCTACGGAATCCACACGGTGTTCGGCGGGGAGCCCGTCGCCGCGCCGTCGTGGGGCGTGTTGGGTGTCGTGGTCACCGCGATGCTGGTGCCCGGCATGGTGGCCATGCTGACGTTGTGGTTGCTGGTGTACGGCGCGTTCGCCCGCGCCGGCGTGGGCGGGGTGTTGTTGGCGATGGGCGCCCGCGAGGTGAATCCCGCGGACCCGAAGGACCGGCAGCTCGCCAACGTCGTGGTGGAGATGGCGATCGCGGCGAACATCCCGCCGCCGCGGGTGGCGATTCTCGACGAGGGTGACGCCAATGCGGCGTTCATCGGGTCGAACACCGAGAACGCCGTGATCGTGGTGTCCCGTGCGTTGCTGGACCAGATGAACCGGGATCAGATCCAGGGGGTCATCGGGCACGCGGTCGGCGCCATCGGCAACGGCGATCTCCGCATCGCCTTCCGGGTGCTGACCGTCTCGCTGGCGACGGAGCTGGCGACGCGGCTGCCCGGGCTGGTCAACACACCGGACACCCGCCGGCTCTTCGGGCGGATACTCGTACTTCTCTTCCGCAGAAAGAACACCCGGGCCTATCGGAGGTCGGCCGACGAGCTGACTCACGCGTTGCTGAACGACGCCGGGGACCCCGGCGACCCGAAGGGCTGCCTGCTGCTCATCCCCGTGATGTACCTCTGGATCTCCACGATGTTCGCGGCCGTCATCCCCCGCTACTTCTTCGTGAAACCCGTGCTCAACAGGATGTGGCGAACGAGGCGCTACCTGGCCGACGCCTCGGCGGTGCAGCTCACCCGCTACCCGGACGGCCTGGCCTCCGCCCTCGTCCAGGCCGACGCCACGGCGAAGGACATCATCCGCCCGCCGAGAAATCCGTCGGACGCGATGCGCAACGCCTCGCACGTCCCGGCCGGCGGGGAGGCCGCGGAACTCCTGTTCGTCATACCCACCTCCGAGATCTCCGGCACCCACCCGAAGCCGTGGCACCGAACGCGGCGGTTGAACCGTCTCGGCGCCACCCTTCCCCCGATCCGGAAAAGGTCGGCCTGGACGGTCTACTCGTTCATCGTTCTCCCGTTCCTGCCCGTTCTGCTGGCCCTGCTGGTCGCGCTGATCCTGATCGTGTACCTCATGGCGATGAGCATGATGTTCGCTCTGCTCCGCGCGGAGTACTGGCTGCTGTGGGAGGCACAGGACAAGGTGCCCGAGTTCATCAACGGAATACGCGAGAAAACCGGGAAGTAGCGGGGGTGCGCCACCGCTCTCGACGGCGGCGCACCGTTGTCCGCACGTCAGCAGGTACGGCACTCCCTGGGCACCCAGACGGTGAAGGTGACACTGCCGGACAGTCCCGCCGTGTCCGTCGCGGTGACCGTCACGGTGTAGAGGCCTGCCGTTGCGATTCCCGAGATCAGGCCGGTTGACGGGTTGATGTGGAGCCAGCTGCTCAGCCCGGTCGCCGACCACGTGTACGGCGGGGCGCCGCCGGACGCGGTCAGCTGGAGCTGGACCGGGTCGAACTCGACCCACCGCTGGTTGCCCGGGTTGGCAACGACCGGCGCACTGGCCGCGGTGAACTGTGGTGCCGTTGTCTGGGCGGTGGCCGGGGTCGTGGTGATCACGGCGAGGGTGAGCGCCGCGATCATGGCCATGCAGAGTCCGGCTAGTCGCCGGAACAGGGAAGGTCTGTCCATGACGGCTATTTTTGGCCGCCGGCCGCGGCGCGAAAACCGTTCACGCCAGGTTTGCGGAGTACGGCGTACCCGGGTGTGGGCCGGAAGAGCCACCACGGCTGATCGTGGGATGGTGAAGGGGTGGACGTGACGGAAACCCTGGGTGTGGTGGCACATCCGGGCGGCCTGCTGGTGCGCCGCCCGGAGCTGACGGTCGGTGTCGTGCGCGCGGTGTCCGGGCCGTCGGCGCTGGAGATCGAGCTGTTGGCCCGCCGGCCACTGGACCGCCGCAGTGCGGCGGAACGGCAGCAGGACATCCGGGCGGGGCGCGCCGGCCGGCCCGCGCCCCGCCGGCTGCTGCCGGCGTTCGACGAGGGCACCGACCTGCGCGTCGGCTGGCTCGATCACGCCGGTCGCGCGCACTGGGAGTTCGCCACGTCCGGCTCGTCGGACGACGGCGACCACTACCTCGGCACGTCCGGTCCCACCTGTCGCGCGGTGTTCGGGCTGCCACCGGCCTTCGACCGGCTCTCGCTCGTGCTCGCCTGGCCGGAGATCGGCTTCCCGGAAACTGTCATCCCCATGCCGCTGCCCGACCGTGCCACCGTCGAACGAGCGGCGACGTCGATCTGGCAGGCGCCCCTGGACGTGCGTCCCGTGCCGGCGGGCCTCAACCACCTCGCCGACCATCCCCATGACCCACCGGCCATCGAAACCGGCACGATCGTCGCCCCGCCCCGGGTACTGCACCGGCACGGCCACGTCGCCGCGGTAGTACTCACCCGGCTGACCGCGGTGGACTCGTTGCTGTCCATGGAACTGCTCAGCATCGCCAACGGCGCGGTCGACCACGCGTTCCCCCCGGAGCGACCGACGGCGGGCGAACTGGACGACCCGGCCCATCTCCGCGCGACGGGCCCCGGCGCGTCCGTGGCGACGATCCGCGGGACGGACGCGTTCTGGCCCCGCCCGGGCGACGGCACCTTCACCGGCGGCGACCAGACCTTCACCTGCATCCAGGAGTTCACGCTCACGGCCCCCGACGACGGCGTCCTCGACCTGATCGTCGCCTGGCCACTGGCCGGCCTGCACGACGTGCGCGTGCGCATCCCCCTCGCCCGGGTTTGATCCGCGACAGGGCGGTCACCGGAGGCGGGTGGCCAGCCAGCGGGCGACGTTGGTCAGCAGTTCGTCGTCCACCGGGTTGCGGAGTAGGCGGCGGTAGGCGAACACGGAGGCCGGGCCGTCGGTGCGGCGGAGGATGTGGGTCAGGCCGGGAACCCGGTGGGTTTCGGCGCCGCCGGGTACGAGTCGCGCGATCACGTCGAGGTCAGCCGGGTCCACCTGGACGTCCTTGTCGCCGGTGACGGCCAGGACCGGGATCTGGATGCGGGCCAGGTCCGGGCGCGGATCGTGGGCCAGCTGCTCCCGCCACCACCGCGCGTTCATCCGCATGCCGCCGATCCGGGCGGCGTCGGTGGTGGTGGCGGCCAACCGAGCCAGCTGCCGGGTGGCGAGGCGGCGCAGGAGGGGCAGCAGGGGCCGGACCGGCCGCGGCAGCGTGTTGGCGAGCTGGGTGCCCTGCCAGCGCACGGCCTGCTCACCCGGACGCGCGTAGCCGGCCAGGAGCACCGCCGCGGTCATGGGGACGTGGACGGCCAACCACATCGCGTGGACCGCGCCCTCGCTGTGCCCGAGCACGCCGACGGCACGCGGGTGGACCAGCGGGTGGCCACGCAGCGCGTGCAGGGCGGCCGCCGCGTCGGCGCGGTTGTCCAGGAAACCCACGCTGTGCCAGTCACCGGGAGTGGCGCCCACGCCGCGCCGGTCGTAGCGCAGCGACGCGATGCCGTGCCGGGCCAGGGTCGTGGCCAGGGGGCGGCCGAGGTCCATCCGCACGCGCCCGGCGTTGGACTCGCGGTCGACCTTGCCGGAACCGGCCAGGCACAGCACGGCCGGGTGCGGGCCCGGGCCGGCGGGCACCGTGAGCGTGCCCGCGAGGGGTAGGCCGTCGGCGGCCGGGACCGTCAGCTGGATCTCCTGCGCGACATCGGTTCCCATGCTGGTCTCCATCATGTCCACCTCCATTGATCTCAGTTTTGATATTAGTATCAGATATGAGACCATGTGTCCATGGCCACCCTCGACCTACTGCTGCACCCCGTCCGGCTCCGCATCCTGCGGACGTTCCTGGACGGTCACCCGGCCACGACGGCCCAGCTGCGCGAGCGGCTGCCGGACATCCCGCACGCCACCATGTACCGGCACGTCGCGGCCCTGGTCACCGCCGGCGTGCTCGAGGTGCTCGACGAGAAACGCATCCGCGGCACCGTCGAACGCACCTACCAGCTGTCCTGGCACGGCGCCGAGCTCGACCGGACCGCCATGACCACCGACGACCACCGCCGGACGTTCACCGCGTTCGTCGGGGGTCTGCTGGCCGACTTCGACCACTACCTGGCCCGCGAACCGGTCGACCCCGCCGCCGACGGAGTGACCTACCAGCAGGCCGCACTGTGGCTCACCGACGCCGAGATGGCCGAGCTGCTGGCCGACGTCCGCGCGGCCGTCACCGCCCGGCTGGGCCGGGACCCCGACCAGAACCGCACCCGCCGGATGATCAGCCTGGTGGCCGTGCCGACGGAGTGACCGCCGGCGTTCGACCACAGTGGACACGCGCGGTGACGAGCCGAACAGAGCAGAACGGCCCTACCGGCGCCCACGCCCAGTGACTAATGTGGACCATTCTCGGTGTCAGCGCAGCTGACGAGGGCCGCCGGATCCCCTCACAGCGAGAGCGAGTGCCACGGATGAGTGAGCTGCAGAGCAAGAACTTCACATCACCTGACGAGGTACGCCCCTTCCCCGGCCACGGTCACGTGGACCTGGTGAACCTGGACACCGGCCCGGTCGGTCTCGGCACGTTCGAGCCGGGCTGGCGCTGGTCGACCGACATCAAGCCGATGGCGGGCACGGACAGCTGCCAGGTGGAGCACATCGGCTATGTGGTGTCCGGGCGGATGAAGGTGGTCATGGACGACGGCCGGGAGAGCGAGGTCGGCCCCGGCGACGCGATCCACGTCCCGCCGGGCCACGACGCGTGGACCCTCGGCGAGGAGGCCTGCACGGTGGTCGACTTCGGCGGTCTCAAGGGCTACGCCCAACCGGCCGGGTAACTCCCGGCTCCGCGTCCTGCGCTGACTCGCCGTACGCGGGAGACCGTCAGCTTCCACGACACACCGCTCACCGACCTGACCGTGTCGGTGCACAGTCGTCCACATGGAACGCTCTGCCCCGGTGCCGCTGGTTCGGGCGAGTGGGAAAGGGGGCACAGCGCTACCGCTCCCGACGCGGCACGGCGCCGGGAGCGGTAGGTGTCACCGTCCTAGCCGAAGGTCACCACGAGGTGGCCGTCGGAGGCGAAGGACCAGCGGAGGGTGCCGCTGTAGGCGGAGCAGCGGGAACCGTTGGTGCCGGACCAGAACTGGTTCGAGCTGTCGGCGTTGCCGATGATGCGGTCGTTCGAGCCGCTGTCGCACGAGGTGTTGTTGCGGAACACCGAGGTGCCGCCGTCGAAGTTGAAGTTGCGTTCGGTGTTGTCGAGGCTCACGTTGTCCGAGACCGTCATGCTGCCCAGGTTCCTGTTGTACGTGAAGCCGTGCTTTCCGTTGTGGTAGGCGATGTTCCGCCGGACCACGTGGTTGACCGGGATGTCCTCGCCGCCGAGTTTGAAGCCGTTGCGGTCGCCGTTGCCGGCCTGGGAGCCGTCGGAGAGGGTGCCGTTGTCGTAGGACAGCGAGTCCTCGATGGTCACCACGCCGATCGGGCCGGTGTCCGACTTGGTGTACAGGTCGTAGCCGTCGTCGATGTTGTTGTGGGACACCGTGTAGCGGAACACGTTGCCGGGCCCGACGGTGAGCTTCGGGGCGAAGCCGTCGGCGTCCTCGCCGTCGGAGTCGGCGTTGTCGTGCGACTCGGCGCTCAGGATGAGGTTGTTCGCCGGCCACTGGGACTGGGGCGTGCTCGACGCCATCCGCGCGAGCTGCAGCCCCGAGTCGCGGTTGAAGCGGGTCACCGTGCGCTCGATGATGTTGTTGCTGCCACCGACGAAGATCCCGTTGTCGCCGGCACGCTGGACGACGACGCCGTAGACGCGCCAGTACGACCCGTTCACGGCGAGCCCGCGGTTCGCGTCGGCCTCGGCCATGGCCGAGAAGTTCAGCACCGGCACCTCACCCTGGTACGCGGCCAGGGTCTTGCGTGCGCTGGCGGTGCCGTTGTTGTCCGGCGCGATCGTGACCGTCTGCGCGTAGTTGTACGTCCCGCCGCGCAGATAAATCGTCCCGCCCGCGGTGACGCGGGTCAGCGCCGAGGTGAGCGTCGTCGGGTTCGAGATCGTGCCGGCCGCGCCGTCGGTGCCGGTCGGCGCCACGTACAGCGTGCCGGCCGGCGGCGGTGGGGTGCCGTCCGAGGTGACGTCGAGGTAGTCGAGGTTCGGCAGGCCGCCGCTGCCGGTCGGGTTGAGCCGGATCGTGTTGTTGCCCGCCGTCAGGGTGACGGTCAGCGTCTTGGTGACCCAGGTGCTCCAGGCACCCGTGCCCTCGAACGACACCGACTGCACGGTCGCGCCGTTGACGACCACGTCGACGGCCCGGCCGGTGGTGGTGCCGTTGGCGAACCGCACGCCGAGCGTCGCGGTGCCCGCCGCCGCGTTCGCGGTGAACTGGGCGTAGGCGCCGGTCGCGTTGGTGCCGTTGCAGAAGCCGGAACCGGAGAACCCGGCCCAGTCGCTGTCGATCGTGCCGTTGCAGACCGCCGGTGACGTCTCGGCCTCGTACCGGGTGGTCGCCGCGGCGGCCGGGGCAGGCGCCAGCACCCCGACCACGAGGGCGGCGCCGGCGAGGACAGGCAGAATTCGGGGCATCGTTGCCTCCGTTGGTGTAAAGACGAGAAGCGCTCGCAGGAAAGCGCTTGCCTAGCACGTTATGCACTCGGCCCGGTGGTGTCAATGCGAGTTCGGTGATTTCATGGGAGCGCTCACATACGGTACAACCGGGAGTGTGTCCGAGCATCCAGACCCGCACACCACGGTCATGCGCGAGCTGCTGGTGCGCTACCTCGACGCCTGGACGCCGGCCGTGCTGCGCTCCCACCGCCGCGCGACCTACATCGAGGCGGGCAGCGACTTCGCCGCGCACGCGCTGCGTGTGTTCGGCGAGTTCGCCGACCGGCTGGCCGGCCACGAGCTCGACGTCGTGCTCCTGCGGGCTCCCGTCACGGCCGCCCTCCGGGAGCTGGGCGAGCCGTCCGGGCTGACGCTGCGGTCGGTGGAGGACCCCGCGGACCTCGCGGTGACCGGCCCGGTGCTGGCGCACCTCGACGTCACCAGCGGCGGCACGCTGGCGGAGCCGGACGCGTGGCGGCTCGTCGCGTCGCTGATGCCGGGCAAGGCGCGGGAGGTGCTGCTCGCCCTGCCGCCGGCCACGGCCGACGAGGTCACCGCGCACCGGAAACGGCTGCGCGAGGCGGGCCTGCCCTTCGCGGTCAGCGTCGAACTGGCCGACGACGAGGGGCGGGCGCGGCTGCTGCTGTTCGCCACCGGCGACGGCAAGCACCTCACGACGTTCAAGAACGAGTTGTGGGCCGCGGACGAGTTCGCCGGGATCCGCTACCGGGACCCGCGGGACGCCGAGCACACCCTGGTCGACATCTCGCTCAACCCCCAGCTGCTGCCGCTGCGCCGCGCGCTCCTCTCCGAGCTGGCGCGCCGCGGCCGCTGCACGGTCGCCGACCTGCAGCAGCACACCCTGCGGGAGACGATCTACCGTCCGGCGGACACGGTCGACGTCCTGACGTCCGCGGCCTCGGCCGGCGCCATCGACCGCGAACCCGCCAAGGGCCGCCTGTCCCCGCGCACGATCGTCAGCCACCGACAGTAGTTGGTGAAATACCCACTGACTGTCCTAACATCAACACGTGGTGCTGCGCATCCACTTCACCCCGGACGATCTGGCGAGGACCCGGATCAGCAGCGGACCGCAGCCGATGTGGGAGCTCCTGCTGAGCACCAACCGGCTGCGGGGGCGTGACGTGGCCTTCGCCGGGTGGCGCCGGTCGGTGGCCGCCCGCACCCCGGCGAGCACCCGGCTGCTGACCGACCTGGCGCCGCTCACGGGATACTTCCCGGACTTCCTCACCCCGACTGGCGCCGCCCTCACCTTCGACGAGGCCCTGGAGACGCTGAAGCGGACCCCGCGGCGGCGGCTGCGCACCGACCTGGCCCTCCTCGCGGACGACCGGAAGCTCCCGTCCTGGACCACGGCGCTGGCGGACGGCTGCCCGGAGACGCTGCGCAGGTTGGCCGACGCCGTCGACCAGTACTTCGCGGCGTGCCTGGCGCCGTACTGGACCCGGGTGCGGGCGCGCGTCGACCAGGAGCGGGCGCGGCTGGTCGCGGCCCTGGCCGACAGCGGCTGGGAGTCCGTCCTGGCGCGGGTGCACCCCACGGCCCGGTGGCGCTACCCGGTGCTGGAGATGGGGTATCCGGTGGACCACGACCTGCACCTCGAGGGGCGCGGCCTGCACCTGGTGCCGTCGTTCTTCTGCTGGGGCCTGCCGACGTCGTTCCGGGACGCCGAGTACGAGCCGATCGTGGTGTACCCGATCGAGCACGCCGTGGGATGGTCCGAACCGGACGGTGCCCGCAAGCCGCTGGCGGCACTGCTCGGGCGTACCCGGGCGCGGGTGCTGGAGGTGCTGGGGGAACGGCCGGGGACGACCAGTGACATCGCCAGCCGCACCGGGACCAGCCTGCCGACCGCCAGCCAGCAGGCGGCGACCCTGCGGGCCGCCGGGCTGGTCGACACCCGGCAGAACGGGCAGTCCGTGCTGCACTCCATCACGCCGCTCGGGCGCGCGCTGCTCAGCGAGTCGGCCTCCTGACCGCTCACCTCCCGGACTGGAGCGCGGTCCACGTGGCCGGGCCGACCACGCCGTCCACGCCGAGGCCACGGGCGGACTGGTAGCTCCGCACCGCGGTCTCCGTGTTCGGGCCGAAGGAGCCGTCGATCGCCAGCGCCGTGCCCAGGGCGGCGGTGAGCGCGCGCTGGAGCCTGCGCACGGCGGCGCCCGCGCTGCCCTGCCGCAGGGTCGGGGTGTCCCCCGTGGACAGCAGGGCGGTCCACGTGTGCGCGCCGACGATGCCGTCGGCGGTGAGGCCGCGGGACTGCTGGAACGCCCTGGTCGCCGAGGCGGTGGCCGCGTCGAAGGTCCCGCTCGGGTTGGTCGCCGCCGGCAGCTGGCCCGCGGTGGCCAGCAGGCACTGGGCCGCCCGCACCGCGTTGCCGGTCGACCCGGCGGACAGGGTCGGGTAGGTGCTGAAGTCGAGGTTCACGGTGTCGCACGGCAGCGGGGTGCCGGCGCGGACGTCGAGGTAGTCGCGGTCGATGTTGATCCGGACGCCGCCCCAGGTCTCCTGGACCTCGCCGGCGTACTGGTGGATGCGCTGGTGGCCGGCCCACTGCGTGGCGGGGACGTAGGACCCGGTGTCGGTGTCGGCCGCGCCGTTCCACCAGGCGAAGAAGATGTGGTCGGGGCGGGTGTAGGTGGTGCTGCCGTAGGCGCTGGACAGGTCCCTGATGCCGGACGAGGCGCTGGAGTAGACGCCCGACAGCCAGCCGCCGGCGTGCAGCTCGTCGGTCCAGCCGCTGACGTAGGACAGCACGCTCGCCTTGCAGGAGGCCGTGGAGGTGTAGTTCTCGATGTCGCTGTAGACGGCGCTGCCACTGCCGAACCCGAGTGCCGCGGCGGCGGTGACGGCCGCGGCGGCGGCGTCGCGGCCCTGCTGGCGGGCGGTGGCCGGGTCGGTGGACATCCGCAGCCGGTAGCTGGTGCACGGGGCCTGCCTGCCGACGTCGGTGAGGATGAACCGCCAGCCGTTGGCGGCCTGGGTGGACACCCAGCTCGCGGTCAGGTTCGGTTGGCCGCAGGCACGCAGGTCGCCGCTGGAGTAGATGCCCACGGCCCGGTAGGGCGAGGCGAGCCAGGCGTTCATGGTGGACTGCGAGGGCGCCGCGCAGGCGTCGAAGCCCCTGCCCTCGTAGGTGCCGGGCGCCACGAGCTGCGCGGCGGCCACCGGCGCGGCGGCGGGCAGCGTGGCGGGCTCCCCACCGGCCACGAGCCGAGCGCCGTCCAGCAGCTTCCGCACCGCCGGCTCGGTGTCGCCGTTGTGCGCGGCGGTGACCAGCACCCCGGCGTCCTCGACGGCGACCCGCAGGGCACCGCCGTGCGAGGTGGCGTCCTTCGGCGGGCGGGCCGCACCGGGCGGGGCGGTGACCACGCCGTCCGGCACACGCTCGGGGGTCAGCCCGGCCAGCGGCTCGACCACCAGACCGGCGGCGCGGCCCACCAGCCGTGTGGGACAGTCGTTCTGCGCACCGGGGTGTCCCAAGTAGATGGTCTCGACGTCGAACCGGACGCAGGCGCGTGGCTGCCTGGTGAGGTCGACGACCCGCCAGTGCGCGGGGATGTTCACCTGGTAGCCGTGGTAGTTGACGGTTCGGGACGCGGGGGCAGCGGCGGCGGTGGGCACGATCCCGGCCAGCAGCATGCCCACGGCGAGGGCGAGCGCGCGTGGTGAGGACATCGGGTTCTCCCTTCCGGCGCGGCAGGCTATTGGCGTCCACGGTGGAACGGACAACGTTTCAACGCAGGTGAAAACGCTTCCGGTGGGTGGGTCGTCGGGCCTACGGTGCCGTGGACCCGGCTCCTGCTGACCTCGCACCGCCCGACGCCCTGAAAGGCGCGTTCGAGACATCGCCGATGCCCTGAAAGGCGCGTTCAGGACGCTCAATGACCTGAAAGCGCCTTTCATGGCGCGGCCACTGTCCTGAAAGCGCCTTTCAGGGCACGGGCCACCGCCCCGAACCCGCCCTTCACGCCGGGCCACGGGGGCAGATAGGCGGACGGGCGACGTGGGGTCTGGGCGGCGGGGAGTGGGCCGGGCGCGAGAACGTCAGCGTGAGTCGTGAGGGCGTGGGGTTTCGGCGTCGGCCGCGTCGGCGACTGCTTCTGCCGCGGCGTCGGCCGCCTGGGCGACTTCGGCGGCCGCCTCCTGCGCGATCTCGTCGGTTCGGGGGACTGCGCGGGTGGCCGGGGACTTCGGCAACGTCTCCGCGAACGCCCTCGACACGCCCTGCAGCGCGGACGTGACCTCGCTCGGGATCACGAAGAACGTGTTGTTCGGCCCCTGCGCCAACTGCGGCAACGTCTGCAGGTACTGGTAGGCCAGCAACCCAGGATCCGGATCATTGCGGTGCACAGCCTGGAACACCGTCTCGATCGCCTTCGCCTCGCCTTCCGCCTTGAGAATCCGCGCCGTGCGGTTGCCCTCCGCGCGTAGGACCGCCGCCTGCTTGTCGCCCTCGGCGGTCAGGATTTGGGACTGCCGTTGGCCCTCGGCGCCCAGAATGGCAGCGCGCTTGTCCCGCTCCGCGCGCATCTGCTTCTCCATGGCGTCCTTGATCGTCTTCGGCGGGTCGATGGCCTTGATCTCCACCCGGTTGACGCGGATGCCCCACTTGCCGGTGGCGTCGTCCAGCACCCCACGCAGCTGGCTGTTGATCGTGTCCCGCGACGTCAGGGTCTTCTCCAGGTCCATCGACCCCACCACGTTGCGCAGCGTCGTCACCGTCAGCTGCTCGACCGCCTGCAGGTAGCTCGCGATCTCGTACGCGGCCGAGCGCGGGTCGGTGACCTGGAAGTACAGCACGGTGTCGATCTCCACGACCAGGTTGTCCTCGGTGATGACCGGCTGCGGCTGGAACGACACCACCTGCTCACGCAGGTCGATCGCCGGGTACACGCGGTCGATGAACGGGATCACGAAGTTCAGGCCCGGCTGCAGGGTCCGGCTGTAGCGGCCCAACCTCTCGACGTTGCGCGCCCGGGCCTGCGGGACGATCCGCACGGCACGGAACACGACGACCACGACCAGCAGCGCCACGACCAGGGTGGCGACGAGCAGCGCGGAGATCACCATGTCTCACTCCAAGGGGTAAACGTAGGCCGTCGTGCCGCTGATGCGCATGACGTCGACGGCGGCGCCGGCGGGGATGACCGTGCTGTCGTCGAAGGAGCGCGCGGTCCACTCCTCGCCGTCGATCCGCACCAGCCCGTCCCGGTCGCTCACCTCCCGGACCACGAAGGCGCGCTTGCCGACGAGAGCGTCGACCCCGAACCGTTCGAGTTGGGGGCGGCGCATGTGCTCCAGCGCGATCGGCCGCACCAGCACCACGCCGACGACCGAGGCGGCGGCGAAGGCGACGAGCTGGACCGGCAGCGGCAACCCGAGTGCGGCGAGCCCGGCCGGAACCAGGGCGGCCACGCCGACCACCCCGAGTGCGGCGGTGAGCGTGAGCATCTCCGCCACCGCGAGCACGACGGCGGCCACCAACCAGATCAACCACATCGCCATGCGGTCTCCCGCGCCTGTCGACAGCACCGACAACAGTGCCGACCAGACTTCCCGGCGCGCCTACATCCCACGGTAGCACCGCGGAACGGCTGTTAGCCGGATATTAGTGATCGCTGCGCATACTCCTGCCGCTTCGTACGACACCAACAGGAGGGGACGAACATGAGATCGTGGCGGGGGTTCACGGCGGTCTGCGCGACCGTCGGAGCGGTGGTCCTGGGCGCCGCGACACCGGCGGCGGCAGCCACGTCGACGACCTTCGGGCCGGTGGCGATCACGGGCGTGCCGGCCGCCGAGCTGAAGATCCACAAGGTGCAGGCGCTCGGCCGGATCGAGGCGCAGCTGACGGCCGGGCAGACCGCGTACGTCTACTCGACGCTGCGTGCCTACGGCTCGGCGGACGTCAACCTGGTCGACAACGAGGTGCGCTGTTCCGGCGCCGGGGCGAGCAACGTCGTGATGGGTGAGAACATCGATCCCGCCGCCAACGCCAACCCGGGCCGTGGCGACATCACGATCATCAACCGGTTCCTCGTCTCGGCGACCTCGACCGGCACGCTGTCGTGCACGCTCTCGGTCCGGACGTCCTCGCTGACCAACAACACGTCCTCGTTCACCGTGAGCGGGACGCTGCGGTTCGCGTCCCTCAACGTGGCCGAGGACACGAACGGGCTGGCGATGCAGACCTCGCTGCCCAACGGCAACACGGTGGTCGGGAGCACCCCCGTCTACACGCCGGTCCTGGACCGGACCATCGCGCCGGGCCACACCCAGGTGGCGGTCATCGCGGACGTCGAGTACATGTCCTGCTACCCGACGACGTGCGAGCACTCGAGCACGACCTCCGACGCCCGGTTCACCCTGTTCGCCAGGCAGCTGAACGGCGCCAGCGAGTGCGCGCAGGCGCCGATGGCGCAGACGAGCGTGTCCGTCTCGAAGCAGACGCACCACAAGGCGGTCCCGCTCTACACCACGCTCACGCTCGCCCCGGGCTGTGACCGGATCTACGCCTACGTCCGGGCGGAGTACGTGGGCGGCCCGACCGGCGCCATCCAGGGCCAGTCGGCCGGCCTGACCGACGAGACCGGCGGCGCGGGCGGTGAACGGCACGACTCGGCGATGACGCACCTCTTCGCCGTGCCCAGCTGACGGACCCGGGGCACGGGGTGCGGGTCCGCACCCCGTGCCCCGTCAGGGTTGTGGCGCGGTGAGGTACCGCTGCACGGTCGGCCCGAGCCAGGCGACCACGTCCCTGCGCGACATCCGCACGGCCGGCGGGAACCGCAGGAGGTAGCGGCACACCGCCATGCCCAGCATCTGCGCGGAGACCAGGATGGCCCGGCGCGCCGCCTGCCCCGGCTCCGGGCAGAACGCCGCGGCCAGCGGCGTGAGCTGCCGCGCCATGGTCTCCTGCAGGCGGTCTGCGCCCGCCTGGTTCGTCACACCCACGCGGAGCATCGCGGCGAGCGTGCCGTCGGCCTCCCAGCGGTCCAGGAAATGGGTGACGAGCAGCTCGCCGACGCGGTCGGCGGGGAGACTGTCCGGAGTGGGCAGCCGGAGGTCCAGCTCGGACGCCGCGGCGAAGAGCTTCTCCTTGTTGCCGTAGTAACGCATCACCATCGACGGGTCGATGCCGGCGTCGCGCGCGATCGCGCGGATGGTGGCACGCTCGTAGCCGTCGGCGGCGAACCGCCGGCGCGCGGCCTCGAGGATCGCGGCCCGGGTGACGTCGGACCGGCGGGCGCGCCCGGTGTCGGTGGTCATGCCCACAAGTGTAGGCCAACAGCCGTTGACTTCGGCATCCTGAAAAAGTTGGGGTGGCCGACCGGACTCGCACCGGCTTCGCCCGGGTTCACGGCCCGGGGCCTCGTCTACTTCGGCTTCGGCCACAGTCGTCCTGCCAGGGTTCGAACCTGGGACCTTCCGCGTGTCGGGCGGATGCTCTACCGGCCGAGCTACAGGACGTTGGTGCGCGTACCAGGACTCGAACCTGGGGCCTCCCCGGTGTGGGCGGGGTACTCTCGCCGCTGAGCTACACGCGCTGGCCCGCGGAGGATGCAGGAATCGAACCTGCGCGACGACTACCGTTCTCGAGACGGCTGCCTTACCGGACTCGGCCAATCCTCCTTGTGCGGCAGCCGGTTCCGGTGCCGCGGTCGAGGTGCCAGGAGTCGAACCTGGGCCGTCGCTTCATCGGAGCGCCGCACAGACCGCCATGCTCCACCTCGGCGTGCGGTCGCGGGGAGTCGAACCCCGACTGGCCTGGCTCTCGACCAGGTGCCTCTACCAGTTGGGCTACAACCGCGCACGTAGCGCGTACGGGAATCGAACCCGCGTCTCCGGAGTGAGGATCCGGAATCCGTACCACTGGACCAACGCGCTGTGTTCAACCGTCGGATGCCCGCGAGTCGAACGCGGTGTCTTCCGCTCCCAAGGCGGATGGGTTGCCGTCTCCCTCGCATCCGTGTGCACTGCGCACCCCCACCAGGACTTGAACCCGGGACCTCCGCGTTCGTAGCGCGGCGCTCTGTCCAACTGAGCTACAGGGGCAAAAGAAAAGCCGCCCGGATCGGTTCCCCGATGGGCGGCTCCCTGTTCATGACAACCGTCATGGCGGGGAGTCCGCGCCGCCGAGGATGATCTCCTCCGGCTGGCCGAGCGGCTCTCGGTGGCCGAGCGACGGGCGCACGACCACGGCGGCCGAGTACCGGCCCCGCGAGCGTCGCGTGTTCGTCATGACCACTCCCCTGGTTGGTGTGCGCGTTCATCATCACCCACGGCCAGGTGGGCGTCAAAGCAATTAGGACAGGCGTGCCACGGCGACGCCCTGCCGCACCACGTCGCCCTCGGTGGCCAGCAGGTGGATGACGCCGGCCGCCGGGGACAGGATCTCCATGGCCACCTTGTCGACGGCGACCTCGGCGAGCAGGTCTCCCTCGGCGACCCGCTCGCCGTCGGCCACGAACCAGGTGGCCAGCACACCTTCGGCGTCCGGGTCGCGTTGGGAGACCTCGGGGAACGGCACGTCGGTCACGCGTCCACCAGTTCGAGGACCGCGTCGCGGATGCGGGACCTCGTGGGAAGAACGGCGTACTCCAACGAGCGGGCGTACGGGATCGGCACGTCCGGCACGGCCACGCGGCGGGCCGGCGCGTGGAGCAGGCCGGGGTCGCGCTCGACGACCCGGGCGATGACCTCGCCGGACAGGCCGAAGGACAGGTAGTCCTCGTCGACGACCAGCAGCCGGCCGGTGCGCCCGACGGACTCCAGGATCGTGTCCGTGTCGAGCGGCACCAGGGCACGCAGGTCGACGACCTCGCACTCGACGCCGTGGCCGGACAGCTCGTCGGCCACGTCGAGGGCGTGGTGCACCGACAGCGACAGGGTCACGACGCTGACGTCGCGGCCCGGCCGGACGATGTCGGCCCTGCCGATCGGCACCTCGTAGTCCTCCTCCGGCACCGGGCCGACCGCGCGCGGGTTGCGCGCCATCCACGGCAGGCCGAGGAGTCCTTTGTGGAACATGTACACGACGGGGTTGTCGTCGCGGATCGCGGCGGTCATCAAACCCTTGGCGTCGTGGGGGTTGCTCGGTACCACGACCTTCATCCCGGGCAGGTGGGCGAACGTGCCCCACAGGCACTGCGAGTGCTGCGCCCCGTCCGAGTAGCCGCCGCCGACCGCGGTGGTCAGCACCATCGGCACCGTGACGTTGCCGCCCGACTCGAAATGGATCTTGGCCATGTGGTTGTAGATCTGGTCCATGCAGACCCCGAAGAAGTCCACGAACATCAGCTCGACGACCGGGCGCAGGCCCTCGACCGCGGCACCGACCGCGGCGCCGATGAACGCCGTCTCCGAGATCGGTGTGTCCATGACCCGTTCCGGGCCGAACGTGTCGAGCAGGCCGGTGGTCGAACTGAAGATCCCGCCGTAGGCGCCGATGTCCTCGCCCATCACGAAGACGTTCGGGTCGCGGGCCATCTCGGCCGCGACGGCCTCGACCATCGCCTTGGCGGTGCTCAGCTTGCGCTGGCTCGGCGCGGCGGAGGGCGCCGGCGAGGACGTGTCGGTCGACGTCATCGCTTCTCCCTTTCCTCAGGCGAACACGTGGTCGAGGGCGGATTCCGGGGCCGGCTCGGCACTCTGCCGCGCGAAGGCGATGGCGGACTCCACGCGGTCGTCCGCGTCGTGCCGCGCCTTCTCCACGGCGTCGTCGTCGAGCACGCCGGCCTCGCGGAGCGTGGTTTCGTAGGCGGGCAACGGGTCTCTGCCGAGCACCGCGTCCACATCGGACCGGTAACCCTGCGCGTCGCCCTCGAAGTGGCCCCACAGCCGCAGGGTGTGGACCTCGATCAGGGTGGGCCCCTCCCCCGCCCTGGCCCGGGCGACGGCGGCGCCCGCGGCCTCGTGGACCGCCTCGACGTCGTTGTCCTCGATCCGCACGCCCGGGATCCCGTACGCGGCGGCACGTTCCGCGTTCGACGGCACGCACGTGGACGCGCTGCGGGGCACCGAGATGCCCCAGTCGTTGTCCTCCACGACGAACACGACGGGCAGGCGCCACAACGCGGCGAGGTTGAGCGACTCGTGGAACGCGCCCTGGTTCGCCGCGCCCTCGCCGGTCACCGCGACCGCGATCCGGTCGGTGCCCCGCCGGCGGAACGCGAGCGCCTGCCCCAGCGCCGGCGGATATCCCTCCGCGATGATTCCCGAGCACGAGAAATGCGTCGCGGGGTCGAACAGGTGCATGTGCCCGCCGCGCCCTTTGCCCAGCCCGTCGACGCGGCCGAAGATTTCCGCGGCCATTCTCGGCAGGTCGATGCCGTGCGCGATCGCGAAATGGTGCGGCCGGTGCGTGGCCGTCACCGCGTCCTCGGTCGTCAGGTGCGCGCACACGCCCGCCGCGACGGGTTCCTGGCCCGCCGACAGGTGCATCTCACCGGGAATCATGCCGGCGCCGATGTCGAACGCGGGTTTCTTGTCCGCGTGGTATTCGCGAAGGATGGCTTCCTCGAAAGTGCGGATCAGCACCATCATCCGGTACAGATCCCGTTGTTCCCGCGGTTCCACGTGACCTCCTCGTCCTCTCGGAGGCCAGCCTCGCGGGCCGCTCACCGGCCGGGCAACGGCAGGTTTTCACATGCTGACAACCGAAGTCACGTCGTGAAGGACAGCGCCCGCGAGGCCTGCCACGCGGTCCGCACGAGCGCGGTCGACGCGGTCGCCATCGAGGGATACCGGCGGGCCGGCGCCGAGATGGCGATCGCACCGAGCAACTCGGGCGTGCGGATCGGGGCGGCGAGGCACGCGGTCCCGAGCCGGTACTCCTCCCGGTCGGCGAAGCACTCCTGCTGCCGCGCCAGCCGCCGTTCCAGGGTCCTCGCGTCGGTGATCGTGTGCGGCGTGAGGTCGGCGAGCGGGTGCCGGGACAGGTAGTCGGTGCGGCTACGGGAATCCAGGCCGGCGAGGATGCACTTCCCGAACGCCGTGGCGTGACCGGACTCGTGTAGGCCGACCCACAGGTCCGCGCGCGGCGTGGCCGGCCCGTCGACGACGTCGAGGAGCCGGATCTCGCCGTCCTGGTACACCGCCAGATACGCGGCGCCGTGCACGCGGTCACGCAGTGCCCGCAGGATGGGCCGGGCACGGCGGAGCATGACCTGCAAAGGGTTGCCCACCCGGAGCGAGTCGATCCGTTCGCCGAGCACGTACCCGTCCTCGAGCTTGTGCAGATATCCCTCGTGCACGAGGGTGCGGAGGAGGTGGTAGGTCGTGGGTAACGCGAGGTCGAGCGTGCGGGCCAGGCCCTTCGCGGTCACGGGTCGCTCACTGGCGCCGACCGCGTCGAGCAGGTGGAGCGCACGTTGCACCGAACCGATGAGCGTAGGAGTCCCCGCCAACCCGCACCTCCCACCGCGCGATCGCCATCACTGAGCATGAGGCCTCGGCGGCCGGCGTGGCAAGGCACTCACCCGTTCACAAAAGTCAGGCCCTTGTCGGCGTAACGGGTGCGCAGGTCCGCGACGCTCGAGGTCGCGTTCTCGATGAGGTGGTAGAACTCGTCGAGGACCGCCCGCGCGGTGTCGCCGTCGATCACCTCGGCGTCCCACACCACTTCCCCGCCGGTGTTGGTGATCTCGAAGGCGAAGAACGCGCAGCAGGCCTCCTCGCGGGCGGCCAGGTCGCGCACCCACGCCTCGATGCCGTCCTCGGCACGCAGGCGGAACCGCACGCCGTTGTTCCCGACGCGTTCCCGGCCGACCAGGGCCTGGCCGAAGAGGCGGTGGTACTCGTCGAGGCGTTGTTCGGGTGTGTCGGGGGCGCTGCTCAGGTCGCAGGCGACCGGGGTGTCGGCCGGGGGCAGTTCCATGATCGGTCTCCCTGTGTGGGTTGTGAAGCCGGACGGCTCGACCCTAAAGTCTGGACCGGAGTCCAGAGTCAAGGGCGTGATGGGCATGAAAATCGGACAGGTCGCCCGGGAGGCCGGGGTCAGCGTGGACACGGTCCGCTTCTACGAACGCCGCGGCGTGCTGCCCGCCGCGACCCGCCGCCCGTCCGGGTACCGCGAGTTCACCCAGTCCACAGTGGACCGCATTCGTTCGGCGAAGGCCATGCAGGACCTGGGTTTCACCCTCGACGAGATCGTCGACGCCCTGCACGCCCACGACACGGGCGGCGCCACCTGCGCACGCGAACGCTGGCGGTTGGAAGCCGTCGTCGACCGCCTCGACGCGCGGATCGCCGAGCTCCAACGCGCCCGGGCCCAGGCCGCCCGCACCCTGGCCGACTGCCGGGCGGGCCGGTGCGGGCTCGTCGTCAACCCGTAGCGGAGCGGGAAACCTGTGGGACACTGGGACCGACCGTTAGGGTCGTCTGTTCCTGTCTCGGTGGTCGGCCGAGGTTGGCTGGGCCGCCTCCTGATCGGCCGTGGAGGTGCAGGCGCTCCTTCTTCGTCATGCGAAGGAGAACAGCGCATGCCGGCAACGCGGCTCGGGCCGCCCAAGAACCCGTTGGCCCTGCTCAGCAAGCGAGAACGGGAAGTGCTGCGGCTCGTCGCGCACGACCGGACCGACCGCCAGATCGCCCGCGAGCTCGACATCCGCGAGCGAACGGTGCGCGCGCACATCAGCAGGATCATCCTGAAGCTCGGCGTCGCGTCCCGGGTCGGCGCGGCGGTGGCCTTCGTCCGCTGGACCATGAACGCGGAGAACTGTCAAGATGGCGGTTCCGACAGGTCCGAACAGCCAATGGGCCGGCGCGGGCCGATACGCCAGGCTGAACGCGGATCGTGAATTCCGCCCCGGAACTCTCTCGTGCGGAATCGCGGTCGCGAGTCGGCTCTGGTCTGGGGGTGCAGAGCCGGCCCGGCGCGGAGCGGCGTCACGCACTCACGAACACGAGTTCGTCAGTACCCCCAGACGCCGCTCCGCGCCGCGGTTTGTGCAGTATCAAGGCCCGGGAACGCCGAACACACTCTGTTCGGCCCTGGCCGAACTCTCGCGCGAACACGGAGGGCAGTGCGTGCTTCGGGTGTGTTTCACCGCCGAGGATCTGTTGCGGGTCACCGTCGCTGGTGCGGGCCCGGGAAGTGTGGCAGGGCCGTGGGGCGGATGCACCACAATACGAACCACGCTGGGTCGGGACCGACCGCACCGTGGGGTCTGCGGGGGTCGCCCCCGCAAAATAATGACGACCGACCCGGCGAGCTTGCGCCAGCAAGCGAGCAGGGTCAGCCCGAGGTCGTGGGCCGCCGGGGACTCGAACCCCGAACCTGTTGGGTAGCAGTAGAAGGAAGCGCGCTCCATGGCCGCTCGCGGCGGGGAGTGGACACGCTGTTTCAGCCAACTGCTCTACCATTGAGCTAACGACCCGTGATCAATCATGACCGGCGGCCGGTAACACGGTCAAAGCGTTATTCACCCGAGTGGGAAACCCAGCTGGCGGCCGGCGTCGCGGAGGTCGTCGCGGGCGTTGGGGTGGGCCACGTGGTCGATGATCTGCCGGGCCTGTTCGGCGGCGTCGTGGCCCCAGATCGTCGCGGTGCCCTGTTCGCTGACGATGTAGCTGTGCTGGAACGACGTGACCGGACCCGTCAGCCGGGGCACCACGGTGGACACGTCCGCCTTCGGGTGCCACGACGGCAGCGCGATGATCGCCTTCCCGCCGGGTGAGTGCAGTGCGCCGACCACGAAGTCGGTCTGGCCGCCGAAGCCGGAGTAGATGACTCCGCGCACCCGGCTGGCGTTGGCCTGCGCGTACAGGTCGACCTGCAGCGCGCTGTTGATCGACACCAGGGAACGCCGGCGGGCGATCAGCCCGGGGTCGTTGGTCTTCTCGGTGCGGAGCAGCCGGACCCGCGGGTTGCGGTCCACCCACCGGTACAGCTCGTCCGTGCCGAACACGAACGACGCCGTCACCGGCACGTCCGGGTCGAGCGCGCCGGCCCGGTCCAGGCCCAGGACCCCGTCGCTGAACATCTCCGACCACACCGACAGGCCGCGGCGCCCGGTCAGCGCGGCCAGCACCGCGTCGGGGACCGCGCCGATGCCCAGCTGCAGGGTCGCCGCCTCCGGGACCAGGTCGGCCACGCGGGCGCCGATCCGCCGGGAGACCTCGCCGACCGCCCGGGGTGCGGGCGAGGCGAGCGGCTCGTCGGCCTCCAGCGCGTAGTCCACCTCGTCGCACGGGAGCACCGCGTCGCCGTAGGTGAACGGCATGCGGGGGTTCACCTGGGCGATGACCAGCCCGCCGCGGGCGCGGGTCGCCTCGATCGCCGCCGGCAGGATGTTGACCTCGGTGCCCAGCGAGACCGTGCCGTCGACCGGGGTGGAGGTGTGCACGAGCACGACGTCCGGCGGCAGCGACTGGCCGAGCAGGTGCGGCACCAGCGACAGCCGGGACGGGAAGTACCGCAGCCGGGACCGCCCGCGCATGCCCGCGCCGACGAACGGGGTCTCCAGCGTCACCCCGTCCCGGTCCGGCATGCCGGGCTGGGCGTTGAGCACGAACAACCGGTACTCGGCCACCGCCTTGTCCAGCACCGCCAGCGCGTGGGCCGGCGTCGCGAAGTTCCCGCTGGCGACCACCCGCGGCGTCCCGCCCAGCCGGGACAGCACGGTGGCGAGCTGGCTTTCGGAAAGGGTCCGCATGATCGCCGATGCTATGCGCGGAGCCGGCCGGCGAGGGCGGCGACCAGCTCGTACGACCGGCGGCGGTCGGCGTGGTGGTACAGCGGCGTGGTCACCATCAGCTCGTCGGTGCCGGTTTCGTCGAGCACCGCCCGCAGGTGCTTCGCCACGGTGTCCGGGCCGCCGACCAGGACGCCGCCGGCGCGGGCGGCGATCTCGGCGCGGTCGTCGTCGGTGTAGGGGTACCGTGCCGCGTCCGCCGGACTCGGCAGCAGGACGCGGTTGCCGCGGACCCGGCTCAGCACCTTCAACCGCGTGGAGCCGGCGAGCCACTCGGCCCGCTCGTCGTCCTCGGCGGCGATGACCGCGACGCTGACCAGCGCCGGCCGGGCCGGGGTGGCCATGTCGGGGCTGAGGTGGCGGGCGAAGGCGTAGGGCAGGCCGAGGTCACGGGCGAGCTCGGCGCTGGCGGCCGAGGAACCGAGCAGCCACAGCGCCGGGACGTTCCCGCCGAGGACGGGGGTCGCCGGCGGCCGCACCTCCTCGGCGAAGTAGGCCCGCAGCTCCTCGAGCTGCTGGCGGAAGGGCTTCGCCGTCCGCTCCGCCTCGGGCCGTACCGCGTCGACCGCCTGCTTGGGCCCGCCCGGCGCACGGCCCAGACCGAGGTCGATCCGTCCCGGGTGGAGCGCGGCGAGCGTGCCGAACTGCTCGGCCACCACGATCGGGGCGTGGTTGGGCAGCAGCACCCCGCCCGCGCCGACCCGCAGGCGCCGGGTGGCGTTCGCGAGGTGGCCGACGAGGACGGCCGGCGCGGAGCTGGCGACGCCCCGCATGCCGTGGTGCTCGGCCACCCAGTAGCGGTGGTAGCCCAGGTCGTCGGCCAGGACCGCGAGGTCGACGGTGTTGTGCAGGGCCTGCCTGGGCGTGGATCCGGCCACGATCGGCGCGGTGTCCAGCACCGACAGGCGTACGCCGCTCCCCCGCATGTCCGTGAGGCTATCGCGCGTCTGGGACGATCGGCCGGTGGAGCTCGCACCGGCGGTGACCGCCGCGCCCGCCCGGTTCGGGCTGTCCGGCCGGCCGGTGCGGGTCCAGCGGCTGGGTGCGGGCGAGAGCTACGCGGCCTGGCGGGTCCGCACCGGCACGGAGGACGTGGTCGTGCGGGTGGCCCGGCGACCCGTCGCCGAGCTGCCGAGACCGATGGCGAACGAGTTCGCCATGCTCCGGCTCGTGCCCGAAGGGCTGGGGCCGCGGCCGGTGCTCCTCGACGAGTCGGCCGAGCTGTTCGGGAGCCCCTTCATCGTCACCACGTTCGTGCCGGGCCGGGTCGTGGGGCCGGGCGAGTGGACGCCGGAGCTGCTCACCGCCCACGCCCGCGGGCTGGCCAGGCTGCACCGGGCGGAACGGCCCGGGAGCGTCCTGCTCGCCGACCACTTCCGGGCGGGCCTCGGGTGGTGGCGGGACCACCACCCGGACGTCGTCGACCAGGTCGCGCACCTCGTCCCGCTGGTGACGGCACGCGTCGAGGAGGTGCCGCCGGCGCCCCGCCACACCCTCGTCCACGGCGACGCGGTGGCGACCAACATCCTCGTCGACGAGGCCGGCACCCCGCGTTACATCGACTGGGAGTGGGCCGACTTCGGTGACCCGGCCCAGGACCTGGCCTACCTCGGCGGGGCCATCGCCACGCCGCCCTGGTACGTCCCGCTCAGCCCGGCCGAGATCGACCACCTCCTCGCCGCGTACCGGGAGATCCACCCCGACGAGACGCTGGGGCCGCGCAGGGCGGGATGGGAGCTCTGCGAGCGCTTCCTCACCGCACTCCACTTCCGCACGCAGCCGCGGCACCGGCAGGCGGCCGGCCACCTGACGGCAGCCCTCGAACACCAGCTCAACGGGTGACGGCAGCCAACGCGTCGACCAGACCGGCCCCGTAGAAGCCCCGGCCCGAACGACCGCCCTCGCAGTACGCCAACCAGGCACCCGTGCCGTCGGGATCGAAGACGCCCCCGGGCGGGCAGGGCAGCCGGTCCGCGTCCCGGCGCACCTCGGCCTGCACCTGGCGGGCGGACCACTCCGGATGCGTGCTGCGCACCAGGGCGACGACGCCCGCCGCGTGGGGGGCGGCGGCGGACGTGCCGCCGAAGTAGGCCCACTCGTGGCTGTTCACGGGGGTGAGGATGCCCGGGTTGGCGTCGGGGGTGTCCGGGATCTGGTTGGGGTCGCCGCTCGGGGCGGCCACGTCGGTGTCGCGGATGCCGTAGGCGGAGTACTGGGCCTTGCGCTGCTGCGCGCCGACGCCGGACACGGTCAGGACGCCCGGCACCTCGGCGGGTACCTGTGTGCAGTTGTCGCCGGTCAGGCGTTCGACCGGCTCGCCGTTGTCCGGGCTGTGCTGGTCCACCACCGGATGCGAGAGGTCCCAGTTGGTGTTGCCGATCGCCGCCACGTTCACCACGTCGTGGGCCGCGGCGTAGTCGATCGCGCGGCGCATCGCCTCGGCGCCGGCCGCCTGGTCGGGATCGTCGTCGCACCAGCGGACCCACGGGTCGGCGAAGAACGACGCGTTCGTCACGTCCACGCCGTGCTCCGCGGCCCAGACGTACCCGCAGATCACCTGCTCGGGGTAGGTCATCCCGCCGTCGACGGCGATCGCGATCGCGGCGATGCGGACGTTCGGGGCCACGCCGGTGATGCCCACGTCGTTGCTCGCCGCGGCGATGATCCCGCTGACGGCCGTGGCGTGCTGGAAGGTCGCGTCCGGTGGTGCGGTCCACGCCTGCGGCGCGGTGTCGGGGACGCCCTCGGCGCAGCTCACCGAGTTGGCCCGGTCGATGTTCGGCGCGAGGTCCGGGTTGTCCGCGTGGACCCTGGTGTCGAGCACGCCGACCAGCACGTCGCGGCTGCCGCCGGAGATCGCGTGGGCGCGGTCGGCACCGATCTGGCGCATGCTCCGCCGGCGGCCACGACGGACGCCTCGACCTGGCCCAGCGGTCGCCCTTCCCTGCCCAGCACGACGAAGTGCGCCAGCGACTGTTCCTCCGCGACAGCGGGTGCGGGTGCGGCCACGGCGGCGCCGGCCACCAGTAACGAGAGCAGCGCCAATCCCTTGCGTATCAAGACAAACCCCCAGATCGGTCGTCATCGGTGCCCGACCAACCTGACACCGTCACGAAGCTGGGGCAAGACCCGGGGCGCCTCCCGGGGAGAAGACGCCCCGGCCGTGATCACGCGCCGACCAGCGCGATGTCCTCGGGTGTGCGGCGGCCGGTCGGCGCCGCCTTCACCGGGCCGTTCCCCCGGTCGGTGACCATCGGGGCCTGGATCTCCTTCGTGGCGGTGTCCGGGCCGATCTGGAACACGAACGCGCCCGTGTAGCCGGAGTGCGACCTGTCCGAGAACGCGAACGGCGTCACCCCCGGCCCGGCGATCCTGCCCGACTCCATCGCGTCGATCAGCTTGCCGCGGGTCAGGTCGCGGCCGGCCAGCTTGAGCGCCTGGGCGAACGTGTACGCCTGGGCCATGCCGAACGCGACCGTGTTCGTGAACGGCTCGTCCGGGATGTACTCGTCGTGGACCTCCCTGAACAGCAGGGTCCACGGGTCGTCGCTCGCCACGTCCGGCAGGTAGCCGGTGCCGATGAGGCCGTTGAGCAGGGCCGCCGCGGAGACCTCGGCGCCGCCGCGCTTGGCGAAGTCCTGCAGCAGGCCGGTGAGCGTGACCGGGTCGGCGCCGATGCTCGAGACCACGAACTGCGGCCGGTAGCCGAGGCGGGCCGCGGTCAGGATCATCAGGGCGGTGAACGCGGGCACGCACGAGCACACCACGACCTCCGCACCCGAGTCCCGCAGCGCGGACAGCTGCGGCAGCACGTCCGTGTTGGCCGGGTCGTAACCCTGCCGGGACACCACGTCGGGCCTGATGAACTGGTCCAGACCCTGCTGCGCGTCTCGGCCGACGTCGTCGTTCTGGAACATCAGGCCGACCTTCCGGCCGGACAGGTTCTCCTTGATGTACTTGCCCTGGATCTTGCCCTCGCGGGTGTAGTCGACCTGGAAGCCGAACGTCGTCGGGCTCTTCGCCACGTCGTCCCACTGCAGGGCGCCGGAGGACACGAGCAGGTCCGGCACACCCTCGGAGTTCAGGTACTGCACGACCTTCGAGTGCGTGGGCGTCCCCAGCCCGCCGACGATCGCGAACACCTCGTCCTGCAGCACCAGCTGCTTGACCACCTCGACGGTGCGGGTCGGGTTGTAGCCGTCGTCCTCGACCCGGTAGTCGATCCGGCGGCCGTTGATGCCGCCGCGGTCGTTGATGTAGTCGTACATCGCTTTCGCGGCAACGGAGATGCGGCTGTAGCCGGGTGCGGCGGGCCCGGTCAGCGGCTGGTGCGTGCCGATCACGACCGTGTCGTCGGTGACGCCGGGCGCCGCGTCGGCCTTCGCGCCGGCCTCGCCGCCGGTCGACTCCCCCGCGCCCGAACACGACGTGAGCAGCAACGCGACCGCGAAGATCACGGCGCTACGGGTTCTTCTCATGCGATTCCTTCTTTCTGATCGCGGAAACGAGCCGCGTGACCGTCCCGTGGATGCCGCGCGGGAACACGAGGACGACGGCGACGAGCACCACGCCGAACACCGCGAGCGGCAGGTGCTGCGCCACGTCCGTGCCCAGGTCCAGCCCGTGGGTGAGGTCGTTCGCCCACACCGGCACGTAGACCAGCGCGAGCGCGCCCCAGAACGCGCCCCACAGGCTGCCGACCCCGCCGAGCACCATGGCCGCCAGCAGGGACAGCGACAGCGCGAGGGTGAACGAGCCGGGTGCGGCGGTGCCGAGCAGGAACGCCTGCAGGCCGCCGGCCAGCCCGCCGCACGTGGCGCTCAGCAGGAACGCGAGGATCTTCGTCCGTCCGATGTGGATGCCGGCGAGTGCCGCGGACACCTCGTCGTCGCGGACCGCACGCAGTATCCGGCCGAACCGGCCGCGGGTCACGTTGGCCAGCAGCACCAGCACCAGCAGCGCGGTGGTCCACACGACCCAGGCCTGCCACCGGGTCTGCGGCACGGCGAGCCCGGCCGGCAGGCTGTGCACGGTGAACGCGAGACCGTTGCTGCCGCCGAGCGCGTCGGGGAACCGTTGCGTGAGCGCGGGTAGGCCGACCGCGAGCGCGAGCGTCGCGCCGGCCAGGTAGGGCCCGTGCAGGCGGGCGGCCGCGGCACCGGTCAGCGCCCCCGCCAGCCCGGCGGCGAACGCGGCCAGGAGCAGGTCGAGCCAGAACGGGAAGCCCGGCACGTGGATCACCAGCAGCGCCACGGTGTACGCGCCGATGAACATGAACGCGCCGTGCCCCAGGGAGATCTGCCCGTTCGTGCCGGTGAGCAGCGTCAGGCCGGCGACCGCGACGAGGTAGTAGCCGACGGTCGCGATCCGCACGTTGGTGAACGGGTCCACGACCAGCGACAGCGTGACGACCGCCGCCAGCGCGAGCAGCGCCAGCAGCAGGTGCCGGACGAGCAGGCTCACTACACCCTCCTCGCGAGGCCGCGACCGAACAACCCGTTGGGCCGCAGGGAGAGCACGAGCACGAGGACGGCCAGCGACGCCAGCGTGACCAGCTCCGGTCCGAGGTAGCCGGACACATAGGACAGTCCGATCCCGACGGTGAACCCGGCGACCACCGTGCCGATGGGGTTGTCCAGCCCGCCGACGACGGCCGCGGTGAGCGCGTAGACGAAGATCCCGTCCAGCACGGTCGGGTAGAGCAGCGGCGGCACGGCCAGCAGCCCCGCGAGCGCCCCGACCGCGGCGGCGAGCATCGCGCCCACCGTCACCATCAGCCCGACCCGCACCCCGACGAGGCTCGCGGCCTCCGGCGCGAACGCGGCCGCGCGCATCCGCAGCCCCAGCGGCGTCGCCTTGAACAGCAGCAGAACCGCGCCCGCAGTCACGAGCACGGCGACGACGGCGAAGACGTTGGCGGCGGAGAACAACCCGCGGAAGTCGAAGGCGTAGCCGAACGAGCGGGGCTCGCTGGTCCAGATCATCCCCGAGACCGCCTGCGCCACCAGGAGGAACCCGAGCGTGACGATCACCGACCCCAGCTCTCCGTGCGCGCGGGCGGGGCGGATCAGCAGCCGGTCGCTCGCCGCGCCGAGGACCGCGCCACCCACGATCGCGACGAGGAAGCCGAGCCAGTAGCTCCCGGTCGCCTGGCTGACGGTGAACGCAAGGTAGGTGGACAGCAGGGCGAGCGCGGGCTGGGCGAAGTTCACCACCCGCGTCGCCCGGAAGATGATGACGAGCGAGAGCCCCAGCGCCGCGTACACCGCGCCACTCGCGATGCCGCCGACGGTCAGGGTGAGGAACTGGTTCATCGCGCTCCCAGGTAGACGTCGTGCAGTGCCTCCGCGGTGATGGCGTGGGCCGGCGCGTCCACGACCACCCGCCCCAGCGCCAGCACGTAGGCGTGCTCGGCCACCGACAGCGCGCTGCGGGCGTTCTGCTCGACCAGCAGCACGGTCAGCCCGCGGTCCGCGCGCAGGTTCCGCAGCACCCGCATGATCTGCGCGGTGACCATCGGCGCGAGACCCAGCGACGGCTCGTCCAGCAGCAGCATCCGCGGCCGGCCCATCAGCGCCCGCCCGATCGCGAGCATCTGCCGTTCGCCGCCGGACAGCGTGCTCGCCTGGGCGGAGAGCCGGCTCGCGAGCGGCGGGAACAGGTCGAGCACCTCGCCGAGCGCCACGGCCCGGTCGGCCTTGTCGCGCCGGTGCAGCGCACCGAGTCGTAAATTCTCCCGCACGGTCAGCTCGGTGATCACGCCGCCGTGCTCCGGCACGTGCCCGAGCCCCATCCGCGCGACGCGGTCCGGCGCCACGCCGGCGATCTCGGTGTCGTCGAAGCGGATCGAGCCGGACCGGGGTGCGACGAGACCGCTGATCGTGCGCAGCAGGGAGGTCTTCCCGGCGCCGTTCGCGCCGAGCACCGCCGTCAACGCCCCCGCCGGCGCCGACAGGGAGACGCCGTCGACGGCCCGCACGGCGCCGTACGTGGTGACCACAGTGGACAGTTCGAGCACGTGGCCGCCTAGACCGGGACGCCGAGGTAGGCCTCGACGACCCTCGGGTCGGACCGGATCTCCTCCGGTGTGCCGGTGGCGATCACCTCGCCGAAGTCCAGGACCACGATCCGGTCGCAGATCCGCATGACCAGGTCCATGTTGTGTTCCACCACCACGACCGCGCCGCGGGCGGCGAAGGTGAGGATCCACTCCCCCAGCTCCTCGATCTCGCCGGCGGCGAGCCCGCTGGCCGGCTCGTCGAGGAGCAGCAGCCGCGGCTGCGCGACCAGCGCGCGGGCGAGCGCGACCCGCTTGCGGGTGCCGTACGGCAACGAGCCGGGCAGCGCGGCGTGTACGTCCGCGATGCCCAGCTCGGTCAGGGTGGCCATGGCGCGCTCCCGCAACGCCGCCTCGTCGCGGGCCGCCCGGCGCAGGCCCAGCAGTGTCGACAGTGGACCCGAACGGGCCCGTGCACCGGCGCCGACGAGGACGTTCTCGAGCACGGTCAGGCCGGCGAAGAGGCCCAGCCCCTGCAGCGTCCTGGCGATGCCGAGGCCGGCGAGGTCGTGCGGCACGTGCTCACGCAACCGCTGACCACGCCAGCGGATGGTGCCGTGGTCCGGGCGGACGAACCCGCACGCCACGTTGAACAGCGTGGTCTTCCCGGCGCCGTTGGGGCCGATGACGCCGAGCACGGCGCCGGCCTCGACGGCCAGGTCGACGTCGTGCAACGCGACCAGGCCGTCGAAGCGCACCGTGACGTTCGAGAGGTCGAGCAGTTCGGTCATGAGTGGGGGCACGTGTCCCGGTAGTCGCTGATCGCGAGGCCGGTGTTCGGCCCCGGGCACAGGAACCGGTCGTAGCGGGTGTCGTCGTCCACCCACCGCTTGAGCCAACTGATCATGTACTTCGCCATCGTCGTGTCGGGGGTCTGCGGGAAGAAGTGGCTCGCGCCGCGCAGCTCCAGGTACGCCTTCTCCGCGCTGGCCGGCAGCGAGTTGTAGAACGGGATGGAGTGCGACGCGACCGGCGCGACCGTGTCGGACTGGCCGCCGATGATCAGCATCGGCGTCCGCACCTCGGACCACGTCTTGTCGGTGTTCCACGGCGCGAGTGGCACGCCGGCCTGCAGCGTCCCGTCCTGGGAGGCCGCCTCGAGCGTGCCGCCGCCACCCATCGAGTGCCCGGCCACCGCGAGCCGGGAGGCGTCGATCCGGTTGCGCACCGACGAGCGGTCGGTGAGGTAGTCCAGGGCCGCCAGCAGCTGGTCGCCCCGGCTGTCGGGCTGGTCGAGGGTCGTGAGGGTGTCGATGGTGATCACCACGAACCCGTGGGAGGCCAGCCGCGGCCCGATCCAGGCGATGCTGGACTGGGTGGCCGTGAAGCCCGGCGAGATCGCCACCGCCCCGAAGGTGCCCTCGGCGGTGCTCGTCGGGTAGTAGATGGTGCCGCCGCCGAAGCCAGTCGCCGCCAGCCGCGACACCGTGGTCTGGGATGTCGCGAACGGGCCGCGCGCGGCCTCGACGAGGCTCTCGGTCGGGTCGGGTCCGCGTTCGTACGGGTTGTCGGCACCGTGTGCGACCGTCGGCGCGGCCAGCCCGACCGCGGCGGCGATCGCCGCTCCAGCAAGGATTCTGACGCCTTTGCGCATCATCAGCAGGGTCTCCGATCGGCTCGTCGTCGAGCGGTTCGGTTACCGACTGTGGCAAGCCGGGCGGCGCCGGCGCATCGGTGTAATCGCCAGTCCGGCGTGCGGCCGCGGCCGGTGGACGTACAGTGCGGCCGTGACCCTCACTGCCGACGAGATCGTGCGGACCGCGGCGCACTGGATCGACCGGGGCGTCCGCCTGGACACCCGGACGCTCGCGAGCGAGCTGGGCATCTCCCGCAGCACGCTGTTCCGCCGGGCCGGCAACCGCGAGGACCTGATGGGCGACGCGCTGTGGTACCTGGGGAACCACACCATGGAGGCCGCGAAACGCGCGTGGGAGAAGGCCTTCGGGGACGCGGTCCGCTCCCCCGACGGCGAGCTGCGCTGCCTCGCGGTGATGCGCCGGTACCGCTCGGACATCGCCGGCAACCAGGGGTTCCACAAGCTGCTCGACGACGAGCCGGTGGTCACCATGCGGGTGCTGACCGACCCGCACGGGCGGGTGCAGCCGCGGGTCATGGCCGCGCACGTCGACCTGCTGCGGCGGGACGTCGACGCCGGCGGGTTCGTGCCGGCGGTGGGCCTGGAGAGCCTGTGTTACGCGATCGTCCGGCTCGGTGAGGCGTTCCTGTACTCCGACGTGCTCGCCTCCCGCGCGCCCGACCTCGAGGCCGCGTCCACGCTGCTCGCCGCTCTGGTCGAGGCGCACGTTCCGGCCACGGAGCGGCACACGGGGTTGTGAAACACTTTGGCTTGGTGTTTCATCGGACGCACTCACCGGCGTCGCTGAGGAGGCCCCATGTCCGTGTCCCGACCGCCCGGCCTGCCCGCCTCCCTGGTGTACCCGGAGGTGCCGGTCGGCGCGATCCTGCTCGGGTCGGCACGGCGGTACGGCGACCGGGTCGCGCTGCTGGCCGCGCAGCCCAGGGTGCTCGCGGCCGCGGTGGTCGGCCGGCCGGACGACGCGGTCGGCGAGCTGCTGGTGGCGTTCGTCGTGGCGTACAAGCGTTTGCGGGAGGTCGTTTTCGTCGACCGGATCCCGGTGTCGGCCGCCGGCAAGGTGCTCAAGCGCGAGCTGCGGAGCCGGTTGTCGTGACCGGCGTGCTGCGTGGCCGGGACGCCGAGCTGGACCGGCTGCGGCGGCTCCTCGACGCGGGCGGCGGGGCCGTGGTCCTGCTCGGCGAGGCGGGGATGGGGAAGACGGCCGTCCTGGAGTCGCTGGCCGCCGGCACGTCGCTGCGGGTGCGGGGCGTGCCCGCCGAGCGGGACCTCCCGTTCGGCGGGTTGCACCGTCTGCTCGCGCCGGTCGCCACCCGCTTCGACGAGCTGCCCGTGGCACTGCGGGACGCCGTCCGCGGGGCGGCGGACGGGCTGCCGCTGCGGTGCGGGGTGTACGAGTTGCTGTGCCGGCTCGGGACCCGGCGGCCGGTCCTGTGCTGTGTGGACGATGCCCAGTGGCTGGACCGGCAGTCGCTGGAGGTGCTGGGGTTCGCGGCCCGGCGGCTGGTCGGGCAGCGGGTGGTGCTGGTGCTGGCGGGGCGGCCCGAACTGGCCGACCACGAGGCGATCGCGGGGGTGCCGCGGTTGTGGTTGCCGCCGCTGGGTGACGACGCCTGCGAGCGGTTGCTGAGTGATCGGGTCGACCGGGACGTGCCGGCGGGGTTGCGGGCGGCGCTGGTGGATCTCGCCGGTGGGAACCCGGCTGATCTGGTGGCCTTGGCGGGGGCGCTCACGTTGGAGCAGTTGGCCGGGCGGGCGCCGTTGCCGTCCGAGCTGCCGGAGGGTGGGCGGCGTGCGGAGTACCGGGCCCGGCTGGCCGCGCTGTCGCCGGCCGCGCGGCACGTGCTGGTGTGTGCGGCGGCGGAGTCTACTGTGGACCTCGGGGTGCTGCGCCGGCTGGGGTCGGTCGATGAGTTGCTGGCCGCCGGGTTCCTGCCCACGCTACCCAGCAAGGTGGTCCGGTCGACGCTGTACGCGCTGGCGAGCCCGGCCGAGCGGCGCGCGGCGCACGTGGCGCTGGCGGCCGAGCTGAGCGGTGCCGTCCGCACCTGGCACCGGGCGATGGCGTCCCCGAGCCCCGCCCTCGGCGACGAACTGGCCGCCGCGGCGGAGAGGGCGGCCCCGGCGACGGCGGCGCTGCTTCTCGAACGGGCGGCGGCGCTGACCTCGGATCCGTCGGCCCGACTGCTGGCGGCCGCCGACCACGCGTGGCGGGCGGGTCGGGCGGGGTGGGCACGGCAGCTACTGACCCGATCGTCCACTATGGACGAAGGACGACGAGCCCTGCTCCTCGGCGAGATGGAACTACGGGACGGCGACCCGGCGGTCGCGACCCACGAGCTGGCCACGGCGGCAGTGCGTCTCAGGGACACGGAGGCGGGGATGAGGGCCTTGCTCCTGTCCGGCGAGGCACGCCGGTTGTGCGGGGATCTGCCGGGCTACCTGGCCATGGCCCGGCAGCTGTCGACCTCCACCGCGGAGGAAGGACGGAGCGATACTCCGGCGGCGGGCCTCACGGACACGGAGGCAGCGACCAAGGCCTCCCGCTTGTCCGGCGAGGCTCGCCGACTGCGCGACGACCTGAACGATGCTCCGGCGGTCGCCGCGCACGAGTTGGCCACGGGCCGGACGGGCGGCCCACTTCCAGACCATCTCTCCCTCGCCCGCTCGAAGGACCACTTCGCCGGGCTGGCGGCGGTGTTCGAGGGCCGGCATGCCGACGCGGCCGAGCCGTTGTGGCGGGTGGTCGAGCACGGGCGGGTGGCGGACGACGTGGCGTCGGCCGTGTGGGCCGCCGAGGCCGCGTTCGCGCTGGGGCGGGGGGAGCAGGCGTTCGAGTGCGCGTCGGCGGCCGTCAGCCGGGCTCGGCTGTCCGGGCGGGAGTCCTTGTTGCCGTGGGCGCTCGTGCAGTTCGCGTTGGCGGCGATCGTGCTTGATCGGCTCGAGTGTGCGCAGGCCGCTGCCACCGAGGGGTTGGCCGCCGCCGCCGGGCAGCGGAACACCTGGGTGGAACATCTTTCCCTGTTGGGGCTTTCGGCCGCTCTGCGGGGGGATCGGGAGACCGCCTTGTCCATGATGGACAGTGCGGGGCCGGGGATCGCCGAGCGGGGGTTGGGGCGGCCCTGTGCGATCATGTCCTGGGCGCACGCCTGCCTCGACCTCGCCGGCGATCGGCCCGCCGACGCGCTCGGGCGGCTTGAGGCCATGGCTGCGGGGGTGAGTGGCGCGCAGCCCGCGATCCAGGTTCTCGCCACCCCGCAGCTGGTCGAGGCGGCCGTGCTGGTTGACCAGCCGGACCGGGCGCGCCGGGCGTTGGCCGTCTTCGACCGGTGGGTTCTCGCGGGTGGCAGTGACGCGTGGCTGGCTTTGTCCCGCCGCTGCCACGGGCTGCTCGCCACCGACCTCGCCGCGGCCGAGCAGCAGTTCACCGCCGCCATCGACCTGCACCGCACGGCCGGGGCCGCGATGGAGCTCGCGCGGACCCAGATGGCGTTCGCCCACCGGCTGCGGCGGCACCGGCGCAGCCGGGACGCCCGGGCCCAGTTCCGGGACGCGCTGCGGGTGTTCGAGGCCGCCGGCGCGGACCGGTGCGCCGAGAAGGCGCGGGCCGGCCTCCGCGCCACGGGCGAGACGGTCACCGCCCCCGGCACGCCGCTCACCGGGCTCACGCCGCAGCAGGCGGAGATCTCCCGCCTGGTCGCGGTCGGCGAGACCAACAAGGAGATCGCGCGCCGCCTGGTGATCAGCCACCGGACGGTCGACCACCACCTGCGCAACATCTTCACGGCGCTGGGCGTGCGGTCACGGGTCGAACTGGCCCGCCGCGTCACGAGCATGGGCGGTCCGGACTAGCTGGGCCGACGCCCCGAAAGGCGCGTTCAAGACGCCGCCGACGCCCCGAAAGGCGCGTTCGAGACGCCGCCGATGCCCTGAAAGGCGCGTTCAGGGCGTTGAACGTCCCGAAAGCGCCTTTCAGGGCGGGGCCAGTGTCTCGAACGCGCCTTTCAGGGCGGTGCGACTGGGGGCACAGTCGCACGGGCGGCTTCGGTCCCCAAGGGCTGGCTAGCGCACCATCACGCAGCGTTCGCACGGCATGCCGCGCAGGCCCGGGAGCCACTGCAGGTCACCGGTGGGCAGGGGTGCGCCGCAGCGGGCCGTGACCACCGGGTTGTGCAGGAGGTCGGGCACCAGCTGGATCACGTGCACCACGCGGCAGGACTCGCGGATCTTGCCGGGCTTGAGCCGGCCGAGGACTACTACCTGATCGGAATAATCACTCGGCGGCTCGGGGGCGGCGAGCGGTGCCGTTCTCGGCAACGGCGGCCCTGGTTCCGCGATCAGCCCACCGAAACCGGTCACAGCCATGTGCGCGGCTACGTCCGTCACTCGCGTCACCTCCCCGACTTGCTCTGCGATTAATCTTGATGCACGATTAATCGTGCTGTCAAGACGAAAGTTGATCTAGGGGTGGGAGATGGACAACTACATCGGCGGCGCATTACCCGACGGCGCGTGGGAGTCCGCCGAGTACTGCGGCCCGAACGGCGGCAACTGCGTCGAGGTGAACCTCGGCGTTCGAGGAGTGGTAGGCGTCCGGGACAGCAAACCGGTCGCCAGTCCGGTGCTGACCTTCGGCGACGCGGGCTGGGGCGCGTTCCTGGCCGAGGTCAGGTCCGGGCAGTGGGCGGGTCGCTGAGCGATTATTCCGTGACCAGCCGGGAATGCCGTGCGGGGCACCGGTGCCGTAGAGTGATCCACTCGTTGGCGAAGGAGTGAAGAGCGGAGACCCGGTGTCCAGCACGGTGACGTCGCGGCGCAGGCAGCTCGGCAACGAGATCCGCCGCGCGCGGCTCGCGGCCGGGATGACCCAGCAGGACGTCGCCGAACTGCTCGGGTGCGGGCAGGGGAAGATCAACAAGATCGAGACCGGCGCGGTCTCGGTGAAGCAGTCGGACCTCAAGCAGATGCTGGACGCCTTCGGGGCCAGCAAGGCCGAGGTCGAGATGATGACCGAGCTCGCCCGCGCCAGCACCGGCCAGCGCGGCCAGTGGGCCGGGTACCGGTCCGCCGTGCCGCACTGGTTCCGCACGTTCACCGACCTCGAACCCGCCGCGTCGGAGATCCTGAGCTGGCACGGCGAGCGCATCCCGGGCCCACTGCAGTCCGAGCACTACATGCTCAAGCAGTTCAGCGAGGCCAGGGCCACCGACGTCACCTCGCTGGTGCGCAACCGGCAGGAGCGCAAGCAGGTCTTCGACCTGAAGCGCCCGCCGTACTACCGGTTCATCCTCGGCGAGGGCGCGTTCCGCCGGATGCCGGGCGGCCCGAGCCCGTCGGTCGCGCTCGACCAGGTCCAGCACCTGCTCGACCTGGAGCAACGCTACGCGCGGACCTTCATCCACGTGCTGCCGTTCGACACGCGGCTGTCCTTCGTGCCCAACGACTTCACGATCATGCGGTTCTCCGACGCCACCAAGGACTTCGTCTTCATCGAGCACGCGGCGGGCGGCGTGTACATCGACGACGAGGGCGACTTCGAGCTGTTCGTGGACGCGTGGGACCGGCTGCGTGGCGCGGCCCTGGAACGTGGCGAGACCGCGGAGTTCCTGGAGAAGCTCGCCCAAGACTTCCGCACTCAGATACGGGTGTGACACACGGTGGGAAGGACCAGTAAGTGACCGATTCGGAGCAGGATCCGTTCCCGCCCCAGGGTGTGGACCTCGAGCACCCGAGCGTGGCCCGGGTGTACGACTACTACCTGGGTGGGACCGCGAACTGGGCGATCGACCGCGAGTTCGGTGACCGCGCCATGGCCATGTTCCCCATGCTGCGCCCGATCGCGATGGCCAACCGGCTGTTCCTGCACCGGGCCGTGCGCCACCTGGCCGGCCTGGGGATCCGGCAGTTCGTGGACATCGGCTCCGGCGTGCCGACCATGGGCAACACCCACCAGGTGGCCGACGAGGTGGCCCCGGACTCGCACGTGGTCTACATCGACAACGAGCCGGTCGCGGTGGCGCACTCCCAGGTGCTGCTCGAGGAGAACGGCGACCCCGACCGGCACGTGGCCATCAACGCCGACCTGCGCAACCCGGACCGCCTGTGGCAGCGGGTCATCGAGACCGGCGTGATCGACATGGACAAGCCGGTCGCGCTGCTGTTCATCGCCGTGCTGCACGTCCTGCAGTACGACGCGGACGGCGTGGACATCACGCCCCGCGCGATGGCGCGCTACCGGGAGCTGCTCCCCGCCGGCTCCTACCTGGCCATCTCCCACGGCACGGCCGACGGCGTGCCCGACGACATCGCCGAGCAGCTGGCCGAGCTGAAGCGGATGTACGACGCGTCGAGCAGCCCCGTGCTGTGGCGGCCGCGGGAGGAGATCCGCCAGTACTTCGGGGACTTCGAGCTGATCCCGCCGGGCATGAGCTGGTCCCAGTCCTGGCACCCGGAGGAGACCGGCCCCAACTCGCCGGTCATCGAGTTCGACCAACCGAACCAGGCCGTGATCTGGGCGGGTGTGGGCCGCAAACCCGACACGCACTGACCGCTGTGAGAGGATCACCGAATGGTAGACGGGGATGCCATGAGGAGCCTGGAGGGCAGTCTCGACCGCCCCTCGGCCGCGCGGGTGTACGACTACTTCCTGGGTGGCACGCGCAACTACGCGATCGACCGGATGTTCGCGGACAAGGTGCGTGCCGCACTGCCGATCATCGCGTCCTCGGCCAGAACCTGCCGGCAGTTCCTCGGCCGGGCCGTGCACCACTGCGTCGACTCGGGCATCCGGCAGTTCGTCGACCTGGGGTCGGGGCTGCCCACGGAGGGCAACGTCCACGAGGTGGCGGACGCGGCGAGCGGCGGCAGGGACACCCGGGTGGTGTACGTCGACAACGAGCCGGTGGCGCTGGCCCACTCCCAGGTGCTGCTGGCCGAGACGGCGGACCCGAGCCGCCACCACGCCATCGCCGGTGACCTGCTGCAGCCCCGGGACCTGTGGCAACGGGTCAGGGCAACGGGTCTGATCGACCTGTCCGAGCCGGTCGGGCTGGTGATCAACGCGGTGCTGCACTTCATCGACGACGACCAGAACCCCGGGGCGGCGCTGGATTACTACCGCGCACAGCTGGCGCCGGGCTCGATGCTCGTGATCTCGCACATCACCACCCAGAACCCCGTCGACGACGACGAACGCCGGGCGATGGACTACGTGAAGTCGCAGTACGAGGGCACCACCAACCCGGGGCTCTCCCGCACGGCGGACGAGTTCGCCGCGTTCTTCGGGGACTGGACGCTGGTGGCGCCCGGGGTGGTGTACGCGCCGGCGTGGCACCCGGACGAGCGGACGCTGTTCGCCGATTATCCCCCGCGTACGCACGTGCTGGCCGGCGTCGCCAGGAAGGCCTGATGTTCGGCCGGTACCGGCGGGCGCGGTACGTCCAGACCCTCGACCCGGCGCGGGATTATGCCGAGATCTGCCGGATCCTGACCCGGTACGAGTTCCCCTGGGATTATCGCGTGGGGTTCCAGTTCTCCGTCATGACGGACCTGCTGATCCCGTCGATCAGCCGAGTGCTGGCGGAGAGCCGCAACTTCGCCGACGAGGGGCAGAAACGCTTCGACGACACGATGCTGGCGGAGTACGAGGTCAAGCGGCACGGGCCGGACAGCGGGCACGGGCGGGAGACCGTGCGGGTGGTCAACAACATCCACCGCCGGTATGCCATCACCAACGAGGACTTCCTGTACGTCCTGGTGTCCCAGACCCTCTCCCCCATCGACTGGATTAATTCCTATGCCTGGCGGCGCCTGACCGACCACGAGATCCAGGCACTCGTGCTCAGCGCCCGGCGCCAGGGCGAGCTGATGGGCATCACCGGCATCCCCGAGGACTACGCCGGTTTCCGCCGGCTGCTCGCCGAGAACCGCACCGGACGGGCCGTCTTCGCCCCGGTCAACCGCGAGGTCGCGGAGCACGTGCTCGCGGTGATCGTCGGCTGGTTCCCGGCGGTGCTGCGGCCGCTGGTCGGCATGCTCGTGCCCCTGGCGATCGCGGCGTTCCTGGATCCGCCCCTGCCCGACGTCCTCGGCCTGCGCACCCCACCCCGGTGGTTCACCCGGCTGGTCCGCGGGTCGATGCGGGCGCGGGGGCTGTTGTTCCGCGTCCTCCCGCCGAGGCGGGAGAGCCGGCCGTACCTCCCGCGGCCACGCAGCTACCGGCAGGGGTGGACCGTCCACGACCTCGGGCCCAGCCGCCACCAGTCACCACACGGGTGACGTCTCGCCTTCCGCGGTCAACCCGTACCGCCACAGCTGTTCGGCCTCGGCACGCCGGTCCGTCCGCCGCAACAGCACGACGAGCCTGCTGACGCCGGTCGTCCCGGCGGCGTGCGCGAGACGATGGCGGCGACCCGGACCACGTCCGCCTGCTCGGCTCCGAAATCATCCCCCCGCACGGGTGACCGGCCGGGTATGTGGCCCGGATTGCTTGCGTCCCAAAAGGTTTCACAAACGGGTCGAGCTGGTGCGGCGCGTGTCCGCCGGCCTGTCTCGATTTGGTATCGGCTGCGCTGAGCGGGCCGGGCCGGTCCCTCCACTCCGGAACCATCCGCGATGTCTTCGGGCGCAAAGGGGGAATCTTGATCAACACAGGGACGCGGTCACCGGTGCTGCTGGTGGTGTGTGCGGCGGTCGGGCTGGGCACGCTGGCGCTGGCGCAGTTCAACACGGTCGGCCAGGTGTGGGCGTTCGGCAACCTGGAGAACGACGCGCTGGTCTATGGTCCGGTCGCCGGGCTGGTGCTCGCGTTGCTCGCCTGGCACCTCTCACCCCGGCGGTCCTGGGTCGACCTGCTGGTGTTCGGCGCGTTGTGCGCGATGCCCGCACAGGTGTTCCTGCTGACGCCGAAGAGCTTCGCGGGCTGGATGGAGACCCCGTACCTCGCGGTCAGCTCGCTCGCCGCGCCGGTGTTGCTGGTCGGGCTGCTCGGCGCCGCGTCCGCGGTGTGGCAGGCGGGAAGCCGCGCGGCCGGTGCGGCGCTGATCGGCGCGACGCTCCTTGTGCCGCCGCTGGCCGGCCTCGTCATCGCGCTGGTCGTGTTCGGTGTCGGGGCCTTCGTGCCGGTGATCGGGCTCGTGCTGGCCGCGGCCACCGTGGTCCTGGCGGTCGTGGCCGGACGGCAGCAGGCCGAGGCGCCGTCCCGGCCGGGCTGGCGCGTGACGCTCGGTGGCGCCGTCGCGGGCCTGACGCCGCTGGTGTTCCACTTCTGGCGCGGGCCGGACACGGGGCCGGGCAACGGCATGGACCCGGAGACCTACTACCTGCTGGCCGGTCGGCACCTGCTGGCGGCCGGCCTCGTGGTGCTCGGCGCCGGACTGCTCGCCGGGCTCCTCGCGGGCACGCGGGTCCTCGTGACCGGCACCGCCGCCGGCCTCCTGCTGGGCGGGCTCGGCGAGCTCACCTGGCCGGCGATGTTCGACATCCGCGGCCTGCCGGTCGGCATCCCCACGGCGGTGGTCATCGTGGCGCTGGCGGTCGGGGTGGCACTCGCCCTGCCGCGTGCCCGGGTGTTGGTCGGGGCCGCCGGGCTCGGCGTGCTCGTCCTCGGGCTCGCGGTGCTGTGGCTGGTGTTCAGCGCCGACGACCCGATCTTCGGCGCCGGCGTCACCCACGTGCTGACACCGGTCCTGATGTTCGTCGGGGTCGTCGCGGCCGTGGCGCTGCTGGCGTCGCTCGGCTCGGTGCTCGCCCCGGTGGGTGCGGTGCCGGCCGCGCTCGCCGGCGTGGTGGCGGCGGTCGCCGCCGGCGTCGACGGGATCGTCACGTACTTCACGTTCACGAACTTCGGCGCGCGGTCCACGACCTCCGGCACCTTCCCGCCGGTGATCGTCGCGCTCCTGTGCGCCATCGGCCTGGCGGTCCTCGCCCACCAGCTGTGGCGGCACCCGCGGCCGGTGGTCCAGCCACAGCCCGCGGCCGGACGGCTGGACACCGCCGGGGTCGGCTGACCACGATCGGGGCATGACTCATGTGGTGGTGCTCGGCGGAACCGGACACATCGGCGGCTACCTGGTGCCGAGGCTGGTCGCGGCCGGGCACGAGGTGACGGTCCTGACCAGGGGCAAGGCGACCCCGTACCGGCCGGACGGGGCGTGGTCGGCCGTGACGACGGTCGTCGCGGACCGGGACGAGGAGGAGCGGGCCGGCACGTTCGCCACCCGCGTCCGCGACCTCGAGCCGGACGTCGTGATCGACCTGATCTGCTTCACGCTCGACAGCGCGCGGCACCTCGTCGAGGCGCTCGACGGGCGGGTGCGGCACTTCCTGCACTGCGGCACGATCTGGGTCCACGGGCCCAGCACCCAGGTCCCGACCACCGAGGAGGAGCCCCGCCGGCCGTTCGGCGAGTACGGCGTCCAGAAGGCCGCGATCGAGGCCTACCTGCTGGACCGGGCGCACCGCCACGGCTTCCCCGCGACCGTGCTGCACCCCGGGCACATCAGCGGGCCCGGCTGGGTGCCGATCAACCCCGCCGGCAACCTCGACCTGGACGTCTACCGCCGGCTCGCCGAGGGTGAGCAGGTCGTGCTGCCCCACCTGGGCCTGGAGACCCTGCACCACGTCCACGCCGACGACGTCGCGCAGTCGTTCACCGCGGCCATGGCCAACCGGTCGGTGGCGGTGGGCGAGAGCTTCCACGTCGTGTCGCCCGCCGCGCTCACGCTGCGCGGCTACGCCGAGGCCGTCGCGGGCTGGTACGGGCGCACGGCCGACCTGGCGTTCCTGCCGTGGGAGCAGTGGCGGCAGACGGTCGAGCCGGACGCCGCCGGGGCCACCTGGGACCACATCGCCCACAGCCCGAACTGCGGCATCGCGAAGGCGGCGCGGCTGCTCGACTACCGGCCGCGGTACAGCTCGCTGGAGGCGGTCCGGGAGGCCGTCGAGTGGCTGGCCGCCCGGGGCAGCGTCCCCAGCTTCCGCCCCCACCGCTGACCCGGCACCTCGACGTAGCGGTAGGTCAGCACGCACACCGGCAGCAGGACGGCGTAGAACGCCACCTCGAGCGCCGGGTTGTCCTGCCGCCACCGGCCGATCGTGCCGTCACTCACCGCCAGCAGCACCGGATGCACCAGGTAGACCGAGTAGCTGATCGTGCCCAGCCCCACCAGCCAGCGGGGTACGCGCCGGTGCCGCACGGCCAGGCCGACGCCGAAGGTGAGCACGGCCAGCAGGAACGCCGTGATCCAGCCGCGCCGGGTGAAGTGGGGCCCGTCGCCGTGCCAGTACGCGCTGCCCACGGCACAGGCGACCACCACGACGGCCGCACTGGCCGCGTGCCGCCAGGTGCTCTGCCCGTTCTCGGCCCGGTAGACGGCCGTGCCGAGGAACATCACGGCGAGGATCACCAGCCCCTCCCACATGGCGACGGTGCCGTTGAACGAGACCAGGGCGAGCGCCAGCACCCCGCCCACCACGCCCCCGAACACCCGCAGCGCGGGCGAGCCGGCGCTCGCACAGCAGATGGCCACCACCATGGCGACCGCGGCCAGCACGATCAGCGGGCCGGTGCCGACCGCGCCGGAGAGGGCGGAGACCGGCAGCACGGCCCCGGCGCTCAGGGCGGCGAGCACGGCCAGGGTGACGGCGACCGCCCCCGACCGCTGGTGCCGCCGGACCGTGAACAACGCGACGACCAGCAGGTAGAAGGCCATCTCGTAGGAGAGCGTCCACAGGACGAGCAGGAGGTTGGGCGTGCCCAGCAGTTCCTGGAGCAGCGTGAGGTGGGCGAGGACCACCGTGGCGATGTTCTGCCCGCCGAAGCCGCGGGGTTCCGCCGAGCCCAGCAGCGCGACGAGGAGGACGCCGGTGACGACGGCGAGCCACAGCGGGTAGATGCGGAACGCGCGGCCGACCCAGAACGCCCGGACGCTTCCCCGCCGCTCGAGCGACGCCGGGATGATGTAGCCGCTCACCAGGAAGAACACCATGATGCCGTACCGGCTGGTGTTGAACGCCGGCATCAGCGCGCGCCGCAGCTCCGCCAGGAACGAGTACGACGAGTGGTCGAACACCACGACCAGTGCCGCGATGCCGCGTAACGCGTCCAGCCAACCCAGTCGTGACGGACGAGCCGGCGGTACGGATGCGGGTTCCACGCCTGTCCTGACGCGCTTCCCCCGGCCGACGTTGAGCCGTCCCGGTCAACGGTCGGTGAGCGGTTCAGGTCAGTCCAGTGACGAACCGGGTCAGTACGGCGGCGAACTCCTCGGGTGCCTCCTCGTGCGGCGCGTGGCCGGTGCCCGGCAGCACCTGCACCTCGCCGCGCCACAGGGTCGGCATGGTGACCGTGCGGAGGTAGTCGAGGCTGACGAGCTGCTCACCCGCGCCGTGCAGGACCGCCAGCGGCCGCGTGAGCCCGGCGACGATCGCCACCTCGTCGGCGAACCGGCCCGTGTCGAGGCTGGCCATCAGACCGGCGCGGGCGGCGCCGTCGGTGGCCAGGATGTCGGTGACGAACTCGGTCAGCGGGAGGGTCGAGCCGGGGGCGAGGAAGCTGGCCGCGTAGGCGCGGGCGGCGTCGGCGTCCACGTCGGCGCTGAAGCCGACGTTCACGGCCGGGTTCGGCAGGAACGCCTCCGCGAGCTGGGCCGGCGTGCCGACGGGCGGAGTCCCGAAGATCACGAACCCGGCCGCGTCCGGCAGCAGCGGCACCGCCTCGAGCGCGATGTGCCCACCGAGACTCCACCCGACGACGACGGCGTCCTCGGCGTCCGTGGCGGCCAGGAACCCGGCCAGGTTGGCGGCGTAGCCGGGGAGGGAGTAGGCGTCGGTGTCCGCGGCGGGTGCCGACGCGCCGTGGCCGGGCAGGTCGAACGCGAGGCAGCGGAAGCTCTCGCCGAACGGGCCGTCCGTCAGCGCACGCCAGGTGCGGCGGGAGGACGAGTTACCGTGCACCAGGACGACGGGACGCCCGCCACCGGCCGACTCCGTGTACGCGAGCTCCTGCCCGGCGACGGTGACACTCTTCTCTGCCAACGGTCGATTCCCTTCTCCGGCAACGATCTTCGTGAGAGCTAACCAGATCGCGGGGCGCGCGGACACCCCGACGGCGGCGAGGACTCGATGGCACTGTGGCGGCCGACCGGATGGACGGGCGGTGCGGAAAGCGCTTGTCGCACCGAAGCCCGCCGCCGGTCGCGACCGGCGCCCCCAGTCGCCCCCGCCCTGAAAGGCGCTTTCGGGACACTGGCCCCGCCCTGAAAGGCGCTTTCGGGACACTGGCCCTGCCCTGAAAGGCGCTTTCGGGACGTTCAACGCCCTGAACGCGCCTTTCAGGGCATCGGCGACGTCTCGAACGCGCCTTTCAGGGCATGCGGCCGGATCGGTAGGCGTCGCCGTCGTCCTCGGGGTGACGCTGTTCAGCCTGGCGACGCGCTGGGCGGCGGTGAGGCGGGCCATGACCGGTGTCGGCCGGCGAACGCTGCCGATCTACGTTATGCACATGCCGATCCTCGCCCTGCCCGCGCGGCGCACCCCGGCACCGAGGGAGAACCAACTGACCGAGAGCCAGCTACCCACCCAGCCGATACTGAAGAGCGGCCACGAGTAGTGGCGGCACGAAGAACGGGACGGCTCTGGGCGATGGCGGCGGCGGTCGTCACGGGTGCCGGTATCGCCTTCTCCGCGGTCACCCTCGGCGAGACGAGCGCGGGCGCCGACCAGGGCACGCGGCCCAGTACCACCAGCCCGGCGCCCCCGCCCGCGCCGCCTCCGGTCCTGCCGTTCAACGCGAAGATCTTCTCGAACGCCATCCCCGCCCCGGATGGCGGCGTGCGCAGCGGCGGCTGCAGCGGCTCGCTGATCGCCCCCGAGTGGATCATCACGGCCGGGCACTGCTTCCACGGCCTCGACGACGTGCGGATCAGCGGGAAGCCGGACCACGTCATCTCGGTGACGGTCGGCAAGCGCAAGGACAGCGACCCCGGCGGGCACACGGCGGAGGTCGTGGACGTCCGGCAGTCCCCGGTCAACGACATCGCGCTGGCCAGGCTGAGCACCGCGGTCCCGGACGCCGTCCCGCTGGCGCTCGCCGACGGGCCGCCGGCCGTGGGGCAACAGCTGTCGTTCGTGGGTTGGGGTTCGCGGTCGCCCGATGTCAAGCTGCCGTCCGACCAGCTGAAACGAGGCCAGTTCGCGGTCCTGGAGGTCAAGGAGGCGATGGTGGAGGCCGACTCGGTGGTGCCCCGCACGGTGGACAACAGCCCGTGCCCGGTGGACTCGGGCGCGCCGTACTTCATCTCGACCGACGACCGGACCGGCACCCTGGTGGCCGTCGAGAGCAGCGGGCCGCCGTGCCCGCAGCACGGCCGCGAGCTCCTCTCGCGGGTGGACGTCGTGGTGGACTGGATCCACCAGCAGCTCGCGTCCCCGTAGCGTCAGACTCGCGGCCGGAACCAGCGGTGGCCGTACCCGTCCAGGGCGAGCTCCTCCGCCGGATCGTGGTCGTCGACGCCCAGGAGGTCCACCAGGGCGGCGCAGTCCAGGGACAGCTTCACGCGGGCCGGCTTCGCGCTCAGGTTGTGCACGGCCACGACCGAGCTGCCGTCCCAGTCGCAGCGGTGGACCAGGACCGGGCCGTCCGCGTGCAGCACGGAGACCTCGCCCCAGCCCAGCTCCGGGCATTCCTTGCGGCGGCGGATCAGGCGTTCCATCCAGTTCAGCAGGGAGTGCGGGTCACGGCGCTGTTCCGCGACGTTCGCCGCGTGGTCGTCCGGCAGCGGGCGGGACAGGCGGGCGCCGTCGGGCGCGGTGGAGAAGCCCGCGTGTGGCTCCGTGGACCACTGCATCGGCGAGCGGGAGCTCAGGCGGCCCGGGATGTCCAGGTTCTCGGACATGCCGATCTCCTCGCCGTAGAACAGGGTCGGGGTGCCCGGCAGCGAGAACATCAGCGAGTACACCAGGCGGATCCGGTCCGCGTCGTGGTCGAGCATCGTGGGGAGGCGCAGGCGCAGGCCGCGACCGTAGATCTGCACCGACTCGTCCGGGCCGAAGGCGTCGAACACCTCCTGCCGTTCCTCTGTGGACAGTTTGTCCAGGGTCAGCTCGTCGTGGTTGCGCACGAAGTTCGCCCACTGGCACTCGTTCGGGATCTCCGGCATCGACTCCAGGGTCTCGGCCAGTGGCGCCGCGTCCTGGCGGGCCAGTGCCAGGAACATGTTCTGGTTGAGCGGGAAGTTGAACATCATGTTGAGCTCGTCGCCCGCGTTGCCGAAGAACTCGACCGCCTTGTCGTACGGCAGGTTGACCTCGCCCAGCAGCACGGCGTCGCCGCAGCGGCGGGTCAGGAAGCCGCTCAGCTCACGCAGCAGCGAGTGCGGGTCCTTGTGCTCGCCCTCCGGACCGCTGACCTCCTCCAGCAGGAACGGCACCGCGTCGATGCGGTAGCCGACCACGCCCAGCGCCAGCCAGAACGCGCCGATCTTCGCGATCTCGTCGCGCACGGCGGGGTTGGCGGTGTTGAGGTCCGGCTGCTCGGCGTAGAAGCGGTGGAAGTACCAGCGCCCGGCCTCGTCGTCCCACGCCCAGTTCGACCGCTCCTCGCCGGGGAAGACGAGTTGCTCCTTGTCGTCGGGCTTCTCGTCCTGCCAGACGTAGTAGTCGTGGAACGGCGCGTCGCGGCCCTTGCGCGCGGACTGGAACCACCGGTGGCGATGGGAGGTGTGGTTCACGACCAGGTCCACGATCACCCGCATGCCGCGGTCCTGGGCGGTGCGCAGCATCTCCGCGAAGTCGCCGAGCGTGCCGAGCCGGTCCTCGACGCTGAAGAAGTCGCTGATGTCGTAGCCGTCGTCGCGTTCCGGCGACGGGAAGCACGGCATCAGCCACAGGCACGTCACGCCGAGGCCCGCCAGGTAGTCGATGCGTTCGGTCAGGCCGACGAGGTCACCGCAGCCGTCGGCGTCGCTGTCGGAGAACGTCTGGATGTCCAGGCAGTACACGACCGCGTTCTTCCACCACAGGTCGCTCGTCGCCGTCCGCTTGCCGGTCATGCCGTCACCTCCGGGAGGACGTGCTCGCCGAAGCAGTCGAGGAACGCCCGCTGCTCCTGCCCGACGTGGTGCAGGTAGATCTCGTCGAAGCCCAGGCCGGCCGCCTCGTGCACCCACTCGGCGAACCGCTTCGGGTCGTGGGAGATGAGCACGGCGCCGTGCATGTCCTCCGGGCGGACGTGCCGCGCCGCCTGCTCGAACTGGGCCGGGGTCGCGATGTCCCAGCACAGCGGCGCCTCGAACACGTTGGTGCGCCACTGGTCGTACGCGATCCGCAGCGCCTCCTCCTCGTCCGGCGCCCAGCTGACGTGCACCTGGAGGGCGAGCGGCCTGCCTTCGCCGCCGTTCTCGCGGAAGCCGTCGATCACCCGGCGCAGCGTCTCCCTGGGCTGCCAGATGGTGATCAGGCCCTCGGCCCACTCCCCCGCCCAGCGTGCGGTGGCCGCGCTGACGGCGGTCGCCAGCAGGCGGGGTGGCCGCGCGGGCAGTGTCCACAGCCGGGCCCGGTCGACGTGGACGAGGCCGTGGTGGGTGATCTCGTCCCCGGCGAGCAGCGCCCGGATGACGTCCACGCACTCGCGGAGCCGCGCGTTGCGGGTGTCCTTGTGCGGCCACGGCTCGCCGGTGATGTGCTCGTTCGAGAACTCCCCGGTGCCGAGCGCGACGGACAACCGGTCCGGGAACATCTCGGCCAGGGTGGCGACGGCCTGCGCGACGATCGCCGGGTGGTAGCGCTGCCCCGGCGCGTTGACCATCCCGACCGGGAACCGGGTGCGGGCCAGCGCGGCGCCGACCCAGGAGAACGCGAACCCGGACTCGCCCTGCCGCTCACTCCACGGCGAGAAGTGATCCGACGACCACGCCGCCTGGAAACCCACGTCCTCCGCGTGCCGGACGTCCGCGAGGAGCCGGCTCGGCGGGATCTGCTCATGCGAAGCGTGCCAACCGACAACAGATATCGGGGTGGGCATGGGGGCGGACCTCAGGCTCGTTGTTTCGCGTTGTCGTACACGAGCTGGATCGTGTCGGAACCGGCGATGGCGGTCAGCGCGGTGAGGACCAGGCGGGTCGCGCGTGGCGCGAGCACGAGGCCGGCGGTGAAGCCGCTGGCGAGCCAGACGGACAGGCAGAACGGGCACGTGACCAGCTCACCCACGGCGTGCCGGACCCCGTTCCCCCGGACCTCCTCGTTGACCTCGCCCGCCCCGGCGGGCTCCTGGTAGCGGGTGAACGGCGCCCGCAGCGGGCTGGTGACGGAGTCCTTCGCGAGCAGGCGACTGGCCTTGTGCGTGCCGACGCACAGCAGCAGCGTGTCGCCGAGCCCGACGCGGTCGGGCAGCCGGACGCCCCGCGCCCGCGCGATGCCGCCGACCAGGCCGAGGAGCGCCGAGTAGGCGCCGATGACCGTGGCGTAACCGGCGAGCGGCCGGTCCTCGCCGTGCGCGTACCCCCGCTGCACGCGGCGGGCGAGGCGCCGGACCAGGGACCCGTTCGCGGGTGCCGTCGCCCGCGGCCGGGCCGGGGCGGTCTGCGTCTCCGTCATGTCCAGGTTGTGCCCCGTCGTCACGGTTTCGAAACACCGAACAGGTGATTTGGCATTGTTGGGCAATTTTCGTTGATTGCCGCATTTATGTGTTCCGAGTGACGTATTGCGCCGTTCGCGGTCTTGTGAAATGCGTGCGGAATGGCGATAGTCACGCAGTGCAAAGGGGAGGTCCCCATGCATCGGGACAGATTTTACCGAATTTTACCAATGCCGTGGAATTGTGGGGTGCACATGCGGCGTTCTTTCCGATTCTCCTGCGCCGTCGTCGTGGCGGTGGCCACCGCGACGGCGGTCGCGAGCGGCCAGGTGGCCGCCGCCGCGCCGGCCGCGACCGGTGGCTCGGCGGCCCAGCCGGTGATCGTGCTGCTCAAGGACCAGCTGCCGGCGGCGCCGGCGACGAAGGGTGACTCGCGGACTCGTCGCGACCGCGCGACGAGCGCGCAGGACACCGTGCTCGACCGGCTGGCCGGCGCGAAGCCGACCGGCGTCAAGCACTTCACGCTCGGCAACGCGTTCGCCGCGACCGTCACCGCGGACCAGGCCGCGGCGCTGGCGCGGGACCCGGCGGTCGCCTCGGTGCTGCCCGACCGGGAGATCACGCTGCCCGAACCGACCACATCGGACACGCCGGCCGTCGGCGGTCCGGCCGGTCCCGCCACCCCCGGTGCCGCCGCCGAGGGCCAGGTCTGCCCGGCCGACCCCGCGCACCCGCTGCTCGAGCCCGAGGCGCTGACCTCGATCCGCGCGGCGAGCACGGACGGGTCGAAGAGCGCGGCGGACCTCGCCGACGGGCACGGCGTGAAGGTGGCCTTCCTCGCCGACAACATGGACCCGGACTACGCCGACTTCATCCGGCCGGGCGGCTCGCACGTGTTCACCGACTTCAAGGACTTCTCCGGGGACGGTCCGAACACGACGGACAGCGGCGCCGAGGCCTTCGGGGACGCGTCCTCGATCGCGGCGCAGGGCGTCGTCGTGCACGACCTGTCGACGTTCGTGAACCAGGCCCACCCGCTGCCCGCGGGCTGCACCATCGTGGTGAAGGGCGTCGCGCCCGGCGCGAGCCTGGTCGGCCTCAACGTGTTCGGCTCCACCGCGACGAACTCCGCCGTGCTGCAAGCGATCGACTACGCCGTGACCGTCGCGCACGTGGACGTGATCAACGAGTCGCTCGGCCTGAACGAGTACCCCGACCACAGCTCCCGCGAGATGTTCCAGGTGTTCAACGACCAGGCCGTGGCCGCGGGGGTCGCCGTCGTCTGCTCCTCCGGCGACGCGGGCATCACCTCGACCATCGGCAGCCCGGCCACCGACCCGCTGGTGATCTCCACCGGCGCGACCACGGACAACCGGCTCTACGCGCAGACCGCCTACGCCGCGTTCCCGTTCTCGAACGGCACGTGGGTGAGCGACAACATCTCCGCGCTGTCCTCCTCCGGCATCACCATGGGCGGCCGGACGATCGACCTGGTCGCACCCGGCGAGGGCAACTGGGCCGACTGCTCCCCCGCCTACGACGAGTGCCGCAACTTCCGGTCGCCGCCGGAGCCGACCGACCTGGAGTCCTTCGGCGGCACCAGCGAGTCCGCCCCGCTGACCGCGGCCACCGCCGCGCTGGTCATCCAGGCGTACCGGGGCAGCCACCACGGCGGCTCGCCGTCCCCCGCGCAGATCAAGCAGCTCCTCACCAGCACCGCCCGCGACCTCGGCCTGCCGGCCGACGAGCAGGGCGCCGGGCTGCTCGACGCCCGCGCCGCGGTCGAGGCCGCGCTGACCGCGCCGGGCACCACCGGCGCGCCGGCCGGCGTGGGCTCGAACATCGTGCTCTCGACCGACCAGGTCACCCTCGAAGGCGCGCCCGGCAGCACGAAGTCCAGCACGGTGCGGGTGACGAACACCGGCAACCACGCGGTGACCGTCCACACGGGAGCCAGGACGTTCAGCCAGCAGTCGTCCCGCCGGCAGACCGTGCCGTTCGACGCCACCACGCTGCCGACGTTCACCTACTACAACGGCGCGACGTGGGCGGTGAAGAAGGTCAGCTTCGACGTGCCCGGCGGTGCCGACCGGCTGTTCGCGCGGATGGCCTGGCAGGGCAACCCGGCCGTCGTCCGCCTGACGCTGCTGGCGCCGGACGGCACGTTCGTCGCCAACAGCCGGCCGCAGGGTGGCGCCGCGACGGCCAACTACGCCAATGTGGACGTCCGGTCGCCGAAGGCGGGCACGTGGACCGCGGTGCTGTACTCGCTGGCCGGCTCGGGTGGTTACCACGGGCCGGTCATCCTGGACACCAGCACGCAGCGGGCGACGCCTTACGGGCAGGTCTCGCCGTCGTCGGTGACGCTGGCGGCGGGCCAGACGAAGTCGGTCGGCTTCAGCCTGCGGACCCCGGACAGCGGCGGCGACGCCGACTACTCGGTCACGTTCGCGACGTCCGAGGGGCAGAAGACGACGCTGTCCGCGGTGCTGCGCAGCCTGATCCCGGCCCCCGGCCGGTTCAGCGGCACGATCACCGGCGGCAACGCCCGCGCGGTCTCGCCGGCGCAGACGTTCAGCTACGAGTTCGACGTGCCGCGTGGCAAGAAGGACCTGGACCTCGGGCTGACGCTGTCCGATCCGGGGACGCTGGCCGACGTCGTGCTGGTCGACCCGAACGGGGAGCTGGCCGACGTGAACAGCAACCTGTCGCTCGCGACGCCGACCACCCTCGCGCAGGGCGGCACGGTGCAGGCGTTCGACGCGAACCCGCTGCCCGGTCGTTGGCACCTGGTGCTGGTGGTGCAGAACCCGGTGACCGGCCAGGAGATCGAGCAGCCGTTCCGCGGCACCATCGGGTTCGACCAGCTGGCCGTGCACGCCCCCGGGTTGCCGTCCGGCGGCAGGCTGGCGGCGGGCAGGGCCGTGACCGTGCCGGTGACCGTGCGCAACACGGGTGTCGAGCCGATCGCCGTCGGGGTCGACGCCCGCACGAACCGGGTGGAGACGCTGGCGGCGGTGCCGGTCCAGGGCAGCACCGAGGTGGACCTGCCGGAGGCCCCGAGTGCCACGCCGGTGTTCCTGACCCCGCCGGACACCAGCCGGCTCACGGTCTCGACGACGTCGACGGTGCCGGCACAGGTCGAGCTGCAGGGCTCGGCCGCGGGCTTCGACCTGTTCGGCGACCTCGCCGCGGCCCAACACGGCGCCACCACGTCGACGGCGACGGTCGGGGAGCGGTACGGCTATGTCAGCAAGGGGATCTGGTTCGGCTCGGTGCAGGAGATCGGCCCGTTCGGCGCGTCGGGTGCCCGGCCGGGACACGCGACGTACACGGCGTCGATGCGCACGACCGGCTTCGACAGCGCGGTGACGTCGTCCACCGGGGACCCGTTCGACCTCGCCGTGGACCCGAACGGGACCGGCGGCACGCCGACGATCATCCAGCCGGGCCGGACCGCCACCATCCAGGTGACGATCACCCCCAGTGGACAGCCCGGCCAGACGATCGCCGGCCACCTCAACCTGGTGACCGTGCCGGTCCTGCCGACAGGCGCCACGGCGCTGCCGTTCTACGGCACGGGCGAGGTGATCGCGGTCCTGCCGTACTCCTACCGGATCAGGTAACGCCGGGTACCGGCCAGGTGATCGCGGTTCCGCCGCGCTCCTGCCGGATCGGCTAACCCGCGGTGCCGGCCGCCGGATCATCGGTCCGGCGGCCGGTGCGGTCAGTCCAGCGAGACGTCGATCGACATCTGGTCGGCGCCGGGCCTGCCGCTGACCGTGATCGTGACCCCGGACCACTTGCCGCCCGGCAGGTCGAGGGCGGGGTTCGTGTTCTCGCCGATCGTGGTGTTCCCCAGGGACGGGTACAGGTCGTCGGCGTCGCCGCGGTTGCCGCGGCCGAAGATGGTCGCCAGGTCGCGGCGGCCGTCGGCCTGCAGCAGTTCGATGGCGAGCAGCTCCTCGTCGTTCACGTTGTTGATCGACTCGTCCACGACGTAGACCGCGACGCCCTCGTCGGGCAGGAACTTGTCCTGTCCGCGCCGGCGCCGGTACTCGACGACGATGTACTGCGACTCGGCCATGGTCTGCCGGTTCTGGATGACCACGACCTCGCCGCCCTCCGCGGCCGGCCGCAGCGTGATCCCCTCGGTCGTCTTCGTGACGAGCCGCGGCGCGAGCCAGCCGTGGAACATCCGCAGCATCCCGTTGGCGAACGTGGGCGTGACGCCGCCGTTGCCCCACGACCCGGCCGCCATCAGGCAGTAGTTGCCGAGCCCGTTGGACCGCAGGAGCTCGACCGTCCCGGTGTCGTAGTAGTCCGCCCAGCGCGCGGCGAGGTGGCCCCACTCGTGCGCGCACACCCCGACGGCACAGTCCTCCGGCACGGTGAGGAACGTCCGCGCGACGAGGTTGGGCGCGACCTCGATCCCGTCCGGCGGGATGCCCCACTTGAGGCTCCACAGGTCGTCCTTCGACAGCGTCTGCTCCGCGCCGCGCCCGGCGTGCACCACGAACAGCGCGGTGACCATGTGCTCGCCGAGCACGTCGTACGGCGTGAAGTCGACACCCTCGGCCAGCGCGGCCTGGACGGCGTCCCGCGCCAGGCCCTGCGAGTTGCGGGGGAAGCTCTCGTTCATGCCGGAGTTGCCGTCGGCGTAGAAGGAGAGCGGCCGCGGCATGCGGAACCAGCCGAACACGTCACCCTGGACGTCGATGCCGTTGGTCTCGTCGAAGCCGCTGAGCGTGCGGTAGTAGTCCCGCATGCTGCCGCTGGGGAAGACGCCGGCGCTGAACAGCATCGTGTCGAAGTAGCCGGTGGTGTGGTTCGGGTCGTGCGGCAGGTCGGGGAAGTCGACGAGCAGCACGACGGTCCGCACGACTCCCTTCAGCTGAACCGGCGGCCGGGTGATCAGTTCCTTGTCGACGGACGACGTGGCGGCGATCGCGCCGTCGTCGAGGCCGACGACGTTGCGGGCACGCCGGGAGGACCGCCACACGGCGTAGTACTGCTCGAACGTCATGCTGTCGGGGAGCCGGCCGGAGGATCTCAGTTCGAGGAACCTGGCGTGCAGCTGCGTCAGCGCCTGCGGGGCCAGTGGCACCTGGCACGGACTGTCGGCGTGGTGGGGGTGGACCCGGAGCGGGGTGGGTGTGTATCTCATGGACTGTCAGATGCGGCTGACCGGGCCCTGATACACATGTCACCCGGTTGGGTCCGGGGTGGTCAGTGGCGGGAGGCAGGCCTGGTCAGGGCGCCGCCAGTGCTTCCGTCGGGGTGAGGCGGGCCGCGCGGACGGCCGGGTACAGGCCCGCCAGCACGCCGGTGACCAGTGCCAGGCCGACGCCGCCGAGGGCCGCGGCCGGGGGGATCGTCGCGGGCCAGTCGCGGGCCGTGGCGTAGCTCGCGGCGCCGAGGATGCCGAGGGCCACCCCGGACAGGCCACCGAGCAGGCACAGCACGACCGACTCGGTGAAGAACTGGACGCGGACCTGTCCCCGGGTGGCCCCCAGCGCGCGGCGGAGCCCGATCTCACGCTTGCGTTCCAGCACGGAGATCACCATCGTGTTCGCCACGCCGACGCCGCCGACCAGGAGCGCGACCCCGGCCAGCCCCAGGAAGAGCCCGGAGAACGTGGTCTCGGCGATCCGCTTGGCGGCCAGGGCGTCCGACGGCCGGCTGACCTCGATCCGGCCCGGGTTCTCCGGGAACATGGTCGCCGCGAGGACGTCCCGGACGGCCTCGAGCTGTGCTTCCCGTGCCCGCACGTACACGACCGTCGGGTGGCCGTCGAAGCCGAGCCAGGTACGGGCGGCGGCCCAGCCGACGAGCACCGACCGCTCGACGTCCGGCGCCAGCGGGATGGGCGCGAGCACCCCGATGACGGTGAACCACCGGTCCCCGAGCCACACCGTCGGCGCCGGCTCACCCCGGGACAGGGCGGTGATCCCGAGGCGGGTCGCGGCCTTGTCGCCGAGCACGACGACGGGGAGCGCGGACGTACCCCCGGTCAGGTAGCGGCCGGCTGCGACCCGCGCGCCGAGTGCCGGGAGGAGGTCCGGGCGCGCGGCGAGCACGGTCAGCCCGGAGGACTGTTCGGGCGGGATCCGGTCGGAGCGGCGGACCTTGGCGTGCGTGTTGGCGACCGCGCTGGTGCGCTCGACGGGGCCGATCCGCGCCGCCATCGCGGCCGCGTCCGCCGGGACGGGTGGGAGGGTCTGCGTGACCTGGTCGAACACGGCCTGCGCACGGAGCAGGTTCGTGCCGAGCGCGGACAGCTGGTGGTCGAGCGCCCGCTGGCTGGAGGCGGGGATCCCCACCACGACCACCATGGTCGCTATCCCGATAGCGATCCCCAACGCGGCGAGGACCGCCCGCAACGGCCTGGTCCGCGGGCCGACCAGCCCGAGCCCGATCAGGTCGACCGGACTGAGCCGAACCGGCCTGGTCGTGATGTCACCGCGCCGAGAGACGCGGCCCGTTCCTTCGGTCACCGAAGAACTCCTTGCGGGGAAAGAGAGTCAGAGCAAACCGGACGAAGTTGGACCCGATTACCCCAGAACCCCTTGCAGGGAACGGGAATCAGCCTGTACCCGGCCGTCGCGGAGTTCGAGGCGGCGGGGTAGGGCCGCTGCTGTCTCGCGGTCGTGGGTGATGACCGCGATGGTCGTGCCGGCCTGGTTCAGTTCCCGTAGCAGCGCCAGGACGGTCTGGCCGGTGACGGTGTCGAGCGCGCCGGTGGGCTCGTCGGCGAGGACGATTGCCGGGTCGTTGACCAGTGCCCGGGCGATGGCGACCCGCTGCCGCTCCCCACCCGACAACTGGTTCGGCCGGTGCTCGGTCCGCGCCCCCAGGCCGACCCGTTCGAGGGCCGCCACGGCGCGTGGCCGCCGCTCCCGTCGGGGCACGCCGGCGTACAGCAACCCGGTCGCCACGTTCTCGGTCGCGGTCAGGCCCTCGCTGAGGTGGAACTGCTGGAACACCAACCCGATCCGGCGCGCCCGCAGCGCCGACAGCCGCCGGTCCGGCAACCCCGACACGTCCTGCCCGTCGACCTCGACCGTCCCGCTGGTCGGCCGGTCCAGGGTCCCCATCAGGTGCAGCAGCGTGGACTTTCCCGAACCGGACGGGCCGACGATCGCCATCAGCTCACCGTGCTCGACGGTCAGCGAGACGTCGTCCAGCGCACGCACCCCGCCGGGGTAGATCTTGCTGGCGTGCCGGACGGCGAGCACCGGGGGCGGCATCACGACGCACGCACCACCCGCATGCCCTCGGCCAGCCCGGCACCGCTGACCTCGACGAGATCCCCGGCGAACATGCCGGTCGTCACGCCGACGAGCGAAGTCCGCCCGCCGGCCACGACCTGCAGTGCGTACCCGCCCTCCCCCAGCGCCAGCAACGCGGTGACCGGGACGGCGAGCACCCCCGCGCGGGTCTCGGTGACCACCCGGACCTCCACCGGCCCGGAGTCGACCGCGGCGACCGCGTTCTGGTCGTCGACCGCGATGTTCGCGACCTGGGACGGATCACCGCCCTCGCCGGGCGCCGCCTGGGTGGTGATCGCGCCGACCGTGCCGGTGGTCCCGGCGCCGCCGGGTAGCGTCAACGTGACCTTGCTGCCCGGCTTCACCACCGCGACGTCGAGCTGCCGCGGGTCGAGCACCGCCGACACCGACCGCTCGACCGACGTGTACGCGAACACCTCCGCCGCCGCCGGCGCGCCCGGCTGCGCCGTCAGCGAGTCGATCCGGACCCGGCCGGGCAGCACGACCGCGTCGCCGACGTCCAGCGTGCCCGTCTCCGGCACCCCGGCCTTCTTCTGCCAGCGCTTCAACGCCTCCGCCGTGCCCTCGGTGAACTCGGAGCCCCGGCCGGGATCGCGATATCCCAGCGCGCGGAGGTTGGCGATCACTTCGGCCACGTCCGGGCCGGGCGGCATCCCCGGCTCCAGCCTGCGGTACAGCGGGGTGTCGCCGAACAGCAGCGGCACCGGCTGGGCGTCCACCGCGTACAGCTTCTCGCCGCGGTCGACGACCGTGCCGACCGCGGGCAGCCAGGTCAGGGTGCCCGCCTTGCGGCCGGTGAACGTCGTCGGCGGGCCGAAGCCGAGCGTGCCGGTGACGCTCACCGACGTGACGAGGTCCGTCCGCCGGACCGCCACGGTGTCCGCCGCGGCCGGCCTCGTCGGTCCGGGGTCCGGTGGCGGTTCGGCGAGCCGGCTGTACGCGAACACGCCGCCGGCACCCACGACGAGAACGGCGGCCAGGGCGGGGAGCAGCCACCGCTTCACTTGTTCGCGGACTCCTTCTCGCAGGAGCCGACGAGGTTCATGCCCTTGGTGATCGAGTCCATGTCGTTGTTCTCGCCGCCGAACGAGAGCGTGCGGCGATCCTCACCCGGGGTGACCGGCTCCTCGTCGACGTAGCGCACGCCCTTGTCCCGCAGGCACTGCACGACCGCGTGCACGAAGTCGGCGGACTCGGGGTTCGCGACGTCGTACTCCCACGGCGGCAGCGGCTTCTTGTCGAGGCACGCGGCCTCCGCGGCACGCTCGACGTCCGGGTTGGGCGGCGTGTCCACGGGCGCGGCGCCGGTGCCGCCGCTCGGCTTGCCCTTGGGGAGACCGTGGTCGGACAGGCACTGGCCGTAGGCCTCGAACAGCTCGTTGGCCTCGTCGGCGGTCATGTCGAGCCGCTCCCGGGGGCGGCTCGCGGGCGGTGCCGCGCTGGACACCGGCACGCTCGGGGACGACCCCGTGGTCTCCAGCGTCGCCACGTGGTCCTCCGGTTCGGGCGGCGTCGAGCAGCCGGCCAGCACGACCAGGCAGGCGAGCCCGACGACACGCAGGACTGAGTTCATGTGGACCAAGGGTGGCCCGCCGATGTGAAGATCCTCTTGGGGACCTGTTCAGGTTTCTTCACAACTCACCCGGCAGGCGCACGGTGAACGTCGAACCGGCGCCCGGCGTGCTCGCCGCGGTCACCGTGCCGCCGTGGGCCACCACCAGCTGCCGGGTGATGGCCAGACCGAGGCCGCGGCCGCCGGTGGCGCGGCTGCGGGAGCGGTCCGCGCGCCAGAACCGGTCGAACACGTGCGGCAGGTCCGCCGGGGCGATGCCGCCGCCGGTGTCGCTGACCTCGATGACGACCTCGGTCCCGTCCCGGCGGGCCCGCAGGGTGATCCGGCCGTCCGGCGGGGTGTGCCGGACGGCGTTGGTGACCAGGTTGCCCACCGCCTGCCGCAACCGCACCGGGTCCGCCCGCAGCCGCAGGTCACCGGCGGTCTCGACGGTGACGGCCGCGGTGGCCGCCGAGGCGACCTGGGTGAGCAGCTCACCGGCGTCGACCGGCTCGGGCCGCAGCCGCAGCTCCCCCGCGTCGGCCGCCGCCAGGTCCTGCAGGTCGTCGACGAGGTGCTGGAGCACCAGGGTCTCCTCCAGCAGCGACTCGACCAGCTCGGGGTCCAGGTCGGCCACGCCGTCCTGCGCGGCCACCAGCCAACCCCGGATGTTGCCGAGCGGCGTGCGCAGCTCGTGCGAGACGTCGTTCACCAGGTCGGTGCGCTGCCGCTCGATCCGCGCGAGGTGCTCGGACATCTGGTTGAACGCGGTGGCCAGTTCGGCGACCTCCCACCGGGCCCGCACCTCGGCTCGCGCGGAGCGGTCGCCGGCCCGCATCCGCTGGGTCGCCGCGGTCAGCGCGCGCAGCGGCCGCAGCACCGGCCCGGCGAGCAGCATGCTGATCCCGACGGTCAGCACCAGCACGATCGCGGCGGCCGTGACGATCCGGACGGTGCCGGCCGCGGGCAGTCCCACCACCGCCGGCTCGGCGGGCGCGCTGACGAACAGCAGCGCCGCCGGGGTGACGTACGGGGTCAGCAGCAGCCGCCGGCTCCAGCTCAGGCACTCGAAGTAGGCCTGCCGGTCGACGTGCGGGGCGGCGACCGCGAAGCCGCCGGACGCGGTGAGCCGGACCTCGTAGGCGTCCATCGCCCGGTCCTTCAGGCAGGTGGCCAGGTAGTCGTTGAGGACCAGCATCGCCGACTCCTCGGTGACGGTCTCCTTCGCCACCAGGGAGTTCTCGGCGACACCGGCGCGGTCGCAGTCGCGGTCGGCGGGCCGGCCGGGCGAGCGCACGAACGAGCGGCCGGCCGCCGTCTCGACCACCGTGGCGGTGTGTCCCTTGGCGCGCAGGCACTTCGCGGCCGTCTCCGCCTGCTCCCGCACCCCCGCGCGCTCCTCGGGCAGCAGCCGGAACGGACCCACCGCGCGGGCGTCGATCCGGTCGTCCGGGGCGTGTGGGTCCAGCGTGACGTCCACCGCCAGCGGGTCGGCCACGGCGGCCGGTTTGGCCGGCAGCGGTGGGTCGTCCGGCCCGAACGCGCCGGCGATCGGCACCCGGTTGCCGGTGGTGAGCCCGATCCGCAGCCCGGTGGCCCGGCTCAGGTCCGCGAGCACCGGCGCGACCCCGTCCCAGCTCGGGTGGGTCGCGGCGTAGGCGAGCACGCCGTCGTAGATCCGCGCGACGCTCGCCCGGCTCTGGCCCTGCTCGGCCTCGATGGTGCCGGTGGTGCTCTGCACCGACAGCCACGCGGTCGCCCCGATCGAGCACATGGCCACCAGCACCGTCCCGGCCAGCAGCCGCGCCCGCAGGCCGCGCGGCCACCGGGGCTCAGCGCCGGCGACCATCGGTGATCTTGTAGCCGACGCCGTAGACCGTGCGCAGGTACTCGGGGTCGCGCGGGTCGGCCTCGATCTTCCTGCGCAGGTTCATGACGTGCACGTCGATCGTCCGCTCGGTGATGTGGCCGTCGAGCCCGTACGCCTGCTCGACGAGCTGCCCGCGGCTGAACACCTGGTCCGGCGCCGCGACCAGGGTGGCCAGGATGCGGAACTCCGCGGGCGTGCAGGGCACCTGCCGCGGCCCGACCCGCACCTCGTGCCGCACCGGGTCGAGCACCAGGTTCCCGATCCGCAGCTCGGCCGTCACCCGTGGCCGCGCGCGCCGCAGCAGCGACCGCACCCGGGCCATCAGCTCACGCGGGTCGTAGGGCTTGGTGAGGTAGTCGTCCGCGCCGAGGTCGAAGCCGAGCAGCTTGTCGTCGGCGCCGGCCCGCGCGGTCACCATCAGCACGGGCAGGTCGTACTCGCGGCGCAGCACCCGGCACACGTCCATCCCGTCGACGCCGGGCATCATCACGTCCAGGACCAGCAGGTCGGGCCGCTCGCGCCGGACCTCGTCGATCGCCGACCGGCCGTCGGCGACCACGCGCACCGTGTGCTCCTCGCGGCACAGGTACCGGCGCACCAGCTCGGCCTGCTTGGGATCGTCCTCGGCTACCAGGACATAGGCACACACGCCGGGTTTCCTACCACACCTGGCTCCTGGACGCCCTGGACCAGTCGGTTCCGACCTGCGCATGACCGCGGCGATGAACGGAACGATGCGGTTCGCGTGAACGCCGTTGCCAGACTCCTCCTGTGCGGAACCACGTCCAGACAGGAGGCACCGTGAATCGACTGTTGAGACACACCGCCGCCGCCATCGTGCTCGCTGTGGCCGCGACCATGCTCATCACCACACCGGCCAGCGCGGTGCGGATCGAGACCTCGATCGAGGACCTGGCACCCGTGTACGACTGTCCGACCGACACCGGCAACGTCTGTTTCCGGCACGGGAACGCGCCGGCCGGCACCCTCGCCAGGACCTACTGCGCCATCGGCGACTTCGACCTGATCTTCAGCGAAGGCGCGGCCAACCGTTTCGGGTTCATCAACTTTCAGGCGCTGGTGGACAAGAACCAGAGCACCGGCTGTTTCAACGGCGGAATCGCGACGTCGGTCAAAGCCGACGCGCCGCTGCGGGCATGCGCCAGCCAGGGCTGCGGTGAACTCAGCGACCTCGCGCCCGCGGACCAACTGCGTGCGTACTGTGTGCGGTCCGACTCGACCGGCACCCGATGGCTCGGCCTCTTCAACACCAACGGGCAGCACGCCGGGTTCACCAAATACAGCGACACGAACCTGTCGCGCTTCGCTTTCATCGAGGGGTGCTGACAGGCAACCACCGCTCCGCAGGGACAACCGCGCTTCCCGGGCTCGGTCGGGAAGCGCGGTCCTACGCGGCGGCCTGCTCCGCTGTTCGCGTGCGTGTCGGTTCCGCTGACCGGCGGCCGGGTCGCCGACGCGCTCGGGACGTGTTGACCGCTCGTGCGACTCGTGCTTACCGTTGCGGGCGCGCGAGAGCCGGGAGGACGCGATGGGGCGTCGGTTTGTCGTTGTGGTGGTTGGGATCGCCTGTCTGCTCGGCACCGTGGTCGGCTCGGCCGGTGCGGATCGGCGCGGCGGCGGGTTGCGGATCGAGGTGCTGTCCGGGCCGGCGAAGTACGTCAGCGGCGGGGCCGCCCGGGTCCGGGTGGCGGTGCCGCGGTCCCTTCCGGTGACAGCGGTCCGGGTGGGGTTGAACGGGGTCGACGTCACCGGCGACCTCGTGCCGGGTGACCACGCGCTCGAGGGTGTGCTGCGGGGCATGCCGCTCGGCGGGAACACCGTCACCGCCGTCGTGCCGCGGCGGGACCGGGCCGCGCTGACGCTGGTCAACCACCCGATCGCCGGGCCCATGTTCTCCGGGCCCCAGCAGGCCGACTTCTTCTGCTCGACTCCCGAGCACCTGGCCGGGTTCGACCTCACCGGGCCGTTCCTGGACGCCGACTGCTCGCTGTCCACCCGCGTCGACCACTACTACCGCTCCACCGCCAACGCCTGGCGGCCCTACGACGCGACCGCGCCCCGCCCGGCCGACATGAGCACGACCCCCACCGGCGCCGACTTCGTGATCCGGTGGGAGCGCGGCACCATCAACCGGTTCATCTACTCGATCGCCGTGCTCGACCCCGAGGCGACCGGACCGGCGACGCTGCCGCACTGGAACCGCAAGCTGATCTACTACTTCGGTGGCGGGGTGGCGATCGGCCACTACCAGGGCTCGAACAACCAGGGCGAGTCCCGCTACGTGTACGGGCTCGGGCAGGGCTACGCCGTCGCGTGGTCGACCGGCACCAAGACCAACACGCACTACAACCTGGTGCTGGGCGGCGAGACCGCGCTGATGGTCAAGTCGCGGTTCGTCA